>Ga0153942_1000638_pt1 | contig 13931 bp, 11 predicted proteins | sample TSNJ026MetaG_FD_104731 | JGI IMG/M metagenome (GOLD analysis project Ga0153942, IMG submission 104731) | Attine ant fungus gardens microbial communities from New Jersey, USA - TSNJ026 MetaG | ecosystem: Host-associated > Fungi > Mycelium > Unclassified | place: USA: New Jersey, Brendan T. Byrne... | reverse complement strand
GAAAAACGGATCATTTCCTTTATTATTAATGGAAAAGGCCGGGATATTGATGTGGTTACCAATTACTAAAGCAGTTTTAGCGATAATGGGGAGTAGCTGTAACGGCTGAGGTGGATTCGAAAACGTGAATCGTTGTAGTGGCACTCCCACTTTTTTCTAAAGCTGCTATAGAATATAGAAGGCTGTTGCCTTCGATTCCCTGAATCGAGCTGCAACAGCCTTTATGTTTTTATTTGTTCAGAGCGCCTTGGCTTTTGCTCCAAAAAACCTGCGGTCCAGCGATGATTTTTCTAAGGCGAGAACCAATAAAGGACCCAATAATAGGCAAGGGATCACTTCTCCCAAAGCCACGCCGCCTGCCTGTAAAGCAAAGGTGCTTAGGCGAAACTCATCAAAGAGCATCAGAGCCAGCATAGCGCCAATAATCAACCCATTAAATATCACCGGCATGAGGGCTGAAAGGACGGGCACTTTTTTGATCCTGATATTTCTCAGCAGGTAAGTCATGGTTGCCGCAAGCAGGGTAGCGATGGGCCCTACAACTACATCCACGAGCAGGGTTGCCCCCATCAGGAAGCCGACAAGATTGGATACCAGACACCCCAAGGTCACTGCCCCCACCATCCAAGGCGAAAAAACCGCCAGAAGCGTCAGTGCTTCGGAGACACGGAATTGCACTGCGCCAAAGGCCAAGGGAGCTACCCACAGCGTTAAAACTGTGTACAGCGCCGCCACCAGGGCGCAATTGACCAGCGTAAGAGTTTTCCCTTTTGTCATATTCAATTTTCTCCTTTGTAGGACTGCGCAAAGCGCGCCCTATAGTTTTGTTTAAAGTCAGGATGTTTCGACTGACTGGTGGACCTCCACAACTAAACCCACAGATCTACCGCAGGTTTAGCCTTGGAAGCCCACTTACCGTTTAAAACGGCTTCTCTATCATATATGACGAGGGGATATCTGTCAACGTATAAATAGGCATCACCCTATAAACCAGCCAGACACATCATTGTCATCCGGATTTGGCTGGGATTCCGAGGGATATTGAGATTCCGGTATGCTCTCAGGCACACTCGAAGACATTGAAATTTCATCCGCGTTGCTGGGGGCTTGTTCACCCACAGTGCCACTCGAGGAATTCTCTTCCCCGTCCTCAAACTCCTCATCTTCACCGAAGGAGTGGTTGCCGTCACAAACTATGGGAATATTGCTCTTTTTATAGTAACCCGTAGCTCTCGATTCACATGTATCCCCCGCAAGGTTACCTGTTACAGTGCAGTAGAGACGCTGAACCACATCCTCCGATACAGGAAATGATTTGGGGTTCTCCACCAGCTTCTGAACCTCCTGCATAATCTTGTTCCAGGCGACAGGCGGCGGGAAAGTTCTATAGTTCACGGTCTTATTCCTGTCATAGCCGATCCATATAGAACCTACATAGTCCGCCGTCATTCCAACAAACCAGTGGTCATAGTTTTCATTGGTGGTGCCGGTTTTGGCTGCGACGCGGGTATCCATATTGGTTTTGGCATTAAAACCTGTACCGTTGGATTCATAAACCACATTTTGCAAAAGCTGATTCATGACCATGGCCGTATCGTTGCCAATCACCTGGGTGCTTATTCCGTCATTCTTTAAAATTACATTGCCTTCACTGTCCTGCACCTCCGTAAAGGAATAGGGCTTGGTATAATAACCGCCGTTGGCGAAGATTTGATAGGCCCCAGCCCACTCAATGGGCGATACGCCCCAGGTAAAGGCGCCGATAGCCAAGGAAGGGACATTATCCCTCTTATCCAGGCCAACGCCCAGCTGGTTCGTAAGGAAGTTGTAGCCAGTCTGTACGCCTACTAGTTGGCTCACCTGAACTGCGATGGTGTTGCAGGAGATGCGAATGGCGTTGTCGACCGTCATTCGGCCCTTATAACGATCCGCGTAATAGTTGCCAGGCTCCCAATAGGAGCCATCGGGCAATGGGATGGATATAGGTTTATCCTCAAAAACAGTGGAATAGGTGACTACATTATATTCAATAGCAGGCGCATATACCGCCACGGGCTTCGCCGTGGAGCCGGGCTGCCGTTTGGACATGGTGGCGCGGTTAAATCCCCGGTTTTCCGTCTTTTCTCCCGTGCCGCCAATCATGGCTACCACCTTGCCGTTGGCGTCCATAATGACCATGGCGCTTTGGGCAGGCTCAGAATTCAGTACATATACAAAAGTATTTTCATAATCAGCGTAATACCTGTCCACAATATCTTGGATGCGGGTATCCAGGGTCATGTAGATGTGCAGGCCGTCGTTGTAGATCATGGTGGAGGCCTCTGTGCGGGTAACGCCATATTCGCTTATCAATCCCGCAATAACTTCCTCCAAAACATTGTCCACAAAGTAATTTTGAATTTCGGTAGAGTTGATGGCCAATCCTTGGCTTGAGAAATTGCTGACGTCTAGCTGTTTAGCTTGGGCAGCGTCCCTTTCCGCCTCGGTAATATATCCCTGTTCCGCCATTAAGCGGAGAACCTCGTTGCGGCGGTCCAGATTGGCGTCCTTACTGGGATTATACTTGGTAGGGTTCTTGATGGTGGCCGCCAAGCTGGCGCACTCCGCCAAGGTCAGTTCGCTGACGTTTTTGCCAAAGTAAAGCTCGGCCGCCGCCTGTACGCCGCTGGTCCGGTTGCCCATATGAATGGTATTGAGGTAGGCCTCAAGGACAGTTTCCTTAGAGTACTCCTTATCCATATTCAAAGCGCTGAAAATTTCCTGAACCTTGCGCTCTACACGGACCGCGTCGTTCCCCGTTATATTCTTAATCAATTGCTGGTGAATGGTGGACCCGCCCTGGACCGCGCGTTCCTTGGTAAACATATTCAGACTCGCCGCCACCGTGCGGATCCAGTCCACACCGGCGTGGTCATAAAAGCGCTTGTCCTCAATGGCAATGGTAGCATCAATCAGATTTTTGGGAATCTGGGAGATATCTACCCAAATGCGGTTTTCCTCACCTACCAGGCGTTGGTACTCCACCCAATCTCCTGTTTCAAAGTCCTCCACATAGAGGATAGAGGTGTAGCTTAAATCCTCTTTCTCGATTTTTACAATCTGAGAAGTGTCTATAAGCCTGAGGACCGCTATGGACAGAACTACCGCCACAATACTGCCGGTAATAACCCCAACCATGATGAAGGTAACCAGCACTTTCCACACACTGGAAAATATAGCTTTCAAGACGCCTAAAAATCCCAAAGCCGCGCCTTTATAAGATTTTGAATTTGATTTAGCCATTCTGTAAGAATCGCCTCCTTGTATCTGCCTAAGCCTTAAAAAGAAATATCCCGCCTGGCGGTTTATTGCATACCGCTATGTCACATGGGTTTCTTTCACTTTCCATTCGCTTATTATAGCATAACTTCTTCAAAAACGAAACATGGTTTACAATAAATTTACACCCTATGCCGCTTTGCATATCCATACATAGTATGGGCATGATTTATGCTTTATTGACTGTTGAATCCTTATTTTTTGCCAAATTAAGCGGTTTTAGAAAAGAAAGGCGCTTGTAATGCATAATGAGAACGCCTCTAAAACCAGTCCATCATTCGCGGGGCTTCCAGAAATTTTCTAAAATCACCTTAGCAGGCATTTTTTCCAAAAATGGAATACATTTTCTGCTCTTAGCCCATACTAACAATACAAAGGAGGTGCTGATATGGCCAATAAGCGAGCGATTGTTCTTGCCGCTACAGCAGGGGTCTGCCTGGTTGCCACAATTATGAGCCTGGTTATGGCATTCCCTTCCGTAAGTCAGCCACAGGACTTGCCTCTTAATGATGTGAACGAACAAGATATGCAACCTGTATATGAGGATGAACAGGAGGAGTATCTTTATGTGGTGAGGGACTTTAACGGCAAGGTAGCTGTTTTTAAGATAGGGAACGATGTGCCTGAGTATGTGTTTAATGTCTATACCAATGCTCTGCCGGCGCTGGACCAGCAGCAGCTAGGGGAAGGTATTTACGCCAAAAACGACTATGAGCTTCGCGGTTTGATTGAGGATTATTCCTCATAAATATAAGGGCATCAATGTTGATGCCCTTATAGCTCATCCGCAGCCGGATTACTTAAAATAAGCCGGCTGCGGATGAGCGTTACATAAATGTTCTCAATTGGTTATAAGATGGCTGTGGTCTTCGGTTCAGGATATTTGACAGCGTTTTTGGCCGCCTTATCCATAATCGCGTCAGTGACGTCAATGTCCAAGTCACTGCACAAGCGGAAGCAGTACCACATCACATCCGAAATCTCTTCCTTTAAGTGCGTGAGTTCATCCGGATTCCGCAGAACCTCGTCCTCTTTCCACTGAAAAATTTCCAAAAGCTCCGTGGCCTCCAGCACCAAGCTTAAAGCCAAGTCCTTTGCCGAGGACCCATTCCATTGACGGCGCTTGCAGAAATCATCAATCATCCCTTTGATTTCTTCAAATGTTGTCTGCTTGTCCAAGCTGTTTTTCCTCCTTCACATACGCTATCACTACAGCCGCGGCCATATCCCTTGTGTGGGTCAGGCTTACACTAAAGGCCAGATTCCGTCCGCGAACCAGTTCTGCCGCTTTTCCCTCAAAGACAAAATAGGGGGTTCCCAGCCCGTCCCGCAGCACAGACACCTCCTTCAAGGCGAAGCCCCGAATTCCGGTTCCAAGCGCCTTTGAAAAAGCCTCCTTGGCGGCAAAATTGGCGGCCACTGTCTGAGAGGCTTGTTTTTTTTGCTCAAACAACCGGCGCTCCTCTACTGAAAAAAACCGCTCCAGAAAGAGACGGTTTTTCATGCACTTGGCTACCCGGCTGATCTCCACTAAATCAATCCCACAACTGTACATCTTTTTGCAGCAGCCTGGGCAAGGTGGGTTTAATGGTCTTTAACACCTCGTTGCTAGGGGTGAAAATAAGCAATGTATTACCGTTTTTAGGGCTGCGGTAATTGACATACCAGGTGTTTTTTTCATCATTTTCATCTATACAGGCTTTAATTACCTTGCCGTATTGGCGGTTGGCATGCTCAGCTTTTTTGTAAAGGCCGATGGCCTCCACCTCTTTGCACTTGAAATTTTCCAGGCGGGTCCGCTTGCGCTGGGCAACAATTTTATCAATATCCACCTCGCCGTTGGTTATAATATACTCGAACTCCACATTCAGCGAGGTGAGCAACATGTATCCGAGGTAAAGCACGCCGAAGCCCAGCATAAAACCAAAGGTAGCGAATGAACCTAGGATATAGGGGCTGTAAAGAAGCAGAACGCCTGACAGGGCTAAAGCTCCAATTACAATGCCAATCTTCATTAATAGGTAGATCCCTTTTGAGCTTCTTTTTACCAATTGTTCAATAAATATATCCATTTTGACCTCCCAGTTTGAGTTAAAGGAAGAATGACCTGTATCCGCTGAGATTTGATCAAATTATAGCATAGATTTATTACCAAAACAATAAAAACTCTTGAAATCAATGTGAAAATATGTTATGCTGTGGAACATTGAAGTAGTTTTAGAAAAGAATAAAACTGCTTTGGCAAAACGTAGGGATTGAGCACAGTAACCGAGGGAAAACCTGTAAGGGAAAGAAACCCAAAGCCACCGGCTGAAAGCTTGGGACAGGGCCCGAAGGCGAAATTCACTCATGAACGGTGGCTTTGAAGGTGGCGCAGGCCGTTGCGTAGAGGCCGACGGGAGGCCCGTTACAGCCATGGAGAGCTCTGGCAAGGTTTATGCCAGGGAATGCGGGTGGTACCGCGGAAGCAAGATGATTCAGGCTTTCGTCCCAATAGGGGATGGGGGCTTTTTTTATTTCACTATTTTTAGTTTTAATCAACTCGAATTTCCAATATGAAGAACAGGAGGCGAAATGCCATGCGGGAAGCATTAAACAGTATCAAGGAAAATGCCCGGAATGAACTGGCCGCCGGGGATCTAAAGGCCCTGGAGGCGCTTAAAGTCAAATATTTGGGCAAAAAAGGGGAGCTTACCTCCATCCTAAAGCAGATGGGGAAGCTGTCAGCCGAGGAACGCCCGGTTATTGGCCAGTTGGCCAATGAGGTTCGGGAGGACATCGAACAGTTTATTAAGGACCGGCAAAGCCAGCTCAAATCGGTCCAATTAGAGGAACAGCTTAAATCGGAAACGTTGGACGTTACTGTGCCGGGCAAGGTTAAGCCACTGGGGAAAAAGCACCCTATGTACACTGTTTTGGACGAGGTGAAGGAAATCTTTTTGGGTATGGGCTTTGATGTGGCGGAGGGCCCGGAGGTGGAGACGGATTACTACTGCTTTGAGGCGCTCAACATGCCCAAGAACCACCCGGCCCGTGACACCCAGGACACCTTTTATATCGATGAAAATGTTCTGCTGCGCACCCAAACCTCATCCGTGCAGATCCGCCATATGGAGAAGCATTCCCCGCCCATCCGCATCATCTCCCCTGGCCGCATCTACCGCTCCGATGAGGTGGACGCCACCCACTCCCCCCTCTTCCACCAGATAGAGGGCTTGGTTGTGGACAAGGGCATCACTATGGGTGACCTAAAGGGCACCTTGGAAATCCTTGCTAAACGGCTCTATGAGGACGCTGCCCGGGTACGCTTTCGTCCCCATCATTTCCCCTACACCGAGCCTTCGGCGGAGATGGATATCCAATGCTTCGTCTGCGGCGGAGAAGGCTGCGGCCTATGTAAGGGCGAGGGCTGGATTGAGCTTCTGGGTTGCGGCATGGTGCATCCCAAGGTGCTCTCTACCTGCGGGATTGACCCGGAGGTGTACAGCGGCTTCGCCTTTGGCGTGGGCCTTGAACGCCTTACCATGGGGCGTTACGGTATCAATGACCTGCGGCTTTTTTTTGAAAATGACCTGCGGTTCCTGCGCCAGTTCTAGAAGGGGGTATTGAAAATGATTTTATCAGGCAAATGGCTGAAAGACTTTGTGAATATAGAAATTGATCCAAAGCAATTCGCCCATGACCTCACCATGACCGGTTCCAAGGTGGAGGGATATAAAATTGAGGGCGAGGAAATTAAGAATGTGGTGGTGGGCAAAATCCTCTCCATCGAAGGCCATCCGGACGCCGATAAGCTGTTGGTATGCCAGATGGATGTGGGTAAAGGGGCTCCTGTTCAAATAGTCACCGGCGCCACCAATTTAAAGGCAGGGGATGTTGTTCCAGTGGCCCTGCATAAATCAGCGCTCCCCGGGGGCAAGGAGATCACCAGAGGCAAGCTGCGGGGCATAATGTCCGACGGTATGCTCTGCTCCCTTTCTGAATTGGGATTGGCCGCCGGAGATTTCCCTTACGCCATTGAGGACGGTATCTTCGTCCTGGAGGAATCTTGTGAAATGGGTGAAAACATCCAGTCGGCTATCGGCCTGGATGATATCGCCATTGAATTTGAGATCACCCCCAACCGCCCCGATTGTTTATCAGTGATTGGCTTAGCCCGGGAAGTAGCGGCCACCTACCACCTGCCATTTACCCTAAATCGACCTCAAGTCAAGGGAAGCAGCGGCGATATCAATGAACTGCTGTCGGTGGAGGTTCAAAGCCCCCTCTGCCAACGGTATGCCGCCAAGGTGGTTAAAAATGTTAAGATTGGTCCCTCACCCCGCTGGCTGCGGGAGAGGTTGCGCGCCTCAGGGGTGCGCCCCATCAATAATCTGGTGGATATCACGAACTACGTCATGTTGGAATACGGTCAGCCCATGCACGCCTTTGACCTGCGGTACGTGGAGGGTGGAAGGATCACGGTCCGCACGGCCCAAAAGGGTGAACGGATCACCACTCTGGATGGGATAGACCGGCCTCTCTCCGAGGAAATGCTGGTGATCTGCGACGTCAAAAAGCCTGTGGCTGTGGCGGGCGTTATGGGCGGCGAATATTCCGGTATCATGGGCGATACTGTAACGGTTGTCTTTGAATCCGCCTGCTTCAACGGACCCAGTGTGCGCACCACTGCCAAGGCGTTGGGGATGCGCACCGAATCCTCGGGACGCTTTGAAAAGGGGCTTGACCCCGAAGCCTGTATGCAGGCGCTCCTGCGCGCCTGCCAGTTGGTGGAGGAGTTGGAGGCCGGTGAAGTGGTGGACGGCGCCATTGATGTGGGTGAGTGGGAGCACACTCCGGTCACTATTGATTTGGAGCCGGAGTGGATTAACCGCTTTATTGGCATTGACATGCCCGTGGAGCAGATGGCGGCCATCCTCACTAAGCTTGAATTTGAGGTCAAGGACGGCAAGGTTGTTGCCCCCAGCTTCCGGGCGGACGTGCGCCACAAGGCCGACTTAGCTGAAGAGATTGCCCGCTTTTATGGCTATGACAAAATTCCTGAAACGGTGGTGCGGGGCATCGCGAACGGCCGGTGGACCGAGGAGCAGAAGTTTGAGCGGTATGTTCGTGAAACCCTGGTAGCGTTGGGCAGCTATGAATGCTTAACCTACTCCTTCATCAGCCCCAAATATTATGATAAAGTGCTGCTGCCCGCCGATTCCCCTTTGCGGAGATCCGTGGTGATCGCCAACCCTTTGGGGGAGGATACCTCCATTATGCGCACCCTTACCATCCCTTCCATGCTTGAAGTAATTTCCAGGAACTACAGCAACCGCAACCTCTCTGCCAATCTCTTTGAGATCGGCACCGAGTACCATCCGGTAGAGGGCGAACAGCTCCCCAATGAGGTAAAAAAGCTGACCATCGCCGCCTATGGGGACGGCCAGGATTTCTATACGGTAAAAGGCATGGTGGAGGCGTTGTTTACGCAAATCCACCTCACAGGCTGGCGGATTGAAGCTGTCAACGACCACCCCACCTTCCATCCGGGGCGGTGCGGCAAACTGACGGCGGATGGGGAAATCATGGGATATATTGGCGAGGTTCACCCCGCCGTACTGGAAAACTACGGCATCGGTGTCAGAGCCTGTGTCGCCTACCTGGATTTCGAGACCCTGTTTGCAAAGCGCGGCGCAGAAATCACCTATATCCCGTTGCCCAAATTCCCGGCTGTCACCCGTGACCTGGCCCTTCTCTGTGACGACGCCACCCCTGTGGCAGCCCTGGAGGATGCCATCCGCGAAGGCTGTGGAAATCTTTTGGAAAAGCTTGACCTGTTCGATGTATACAGAGGCCAGCAAATTGCTGAGGGCAAGAAGAGCGTCGCCTACAGCTTAACCCTGCGGTCCGGCACAAACACCCTCACCGATGGGGAAGTGGACGCCAAGATCGAAAAAGCTTTGAAGGCCCTTGCGTTGGTAGGAGCCTCATTGAGAAAATAGATAAACCTATACAAAAAGGCCCGGAGATTATCTCCGGGCCTTTTTGTATAGGTAAATATTTTTGGTTTTGAATGAGGAATGTTTCTCCGTTTAAGGAGATAAAGGCGAAGATAAACTTTTTAACTATGATGGTTTGCTTAATAATTTCAACCCTAATGGCAAAAATGGAATAGAGATTGCAATGATGATGAGCGGAAGAAACCATATTGCCTCATAGTTTTGACTAACTATATCCATGTTGTAAATAAGCGATACCATTGCCGCCGGTAAATTTATTATTGTATGGGCTATAACAACTGGAAATATCCGATTTTCACGAATAAAGATAGCGCAAAGAAAAACACCGATACAGGTAGCAGTGATACACTGACTGATACTATCAATATTCAAAATACCATAATTAAAATAATGCACAATGCCGAATACAACACCACATATAATCGCAATTACTTTTTTCGTACTCTTAATTATTTTGCTTATATAATTAACGAAGAAAGCTCGTGCAATGACTTCTTCAAACAAACTGATTGCAACAAGTAACAGTAATGTTGAAAAAATAAGATTCGTATTTAATTGAAAATGCTGTTTTCCAAATTTAATAACATATATGAAAATAAATATTATTAAATAGAGGCATGAAAATATAATTGGATACGTGTATATTTTAAGCGAATTATTTCCAATGCCTTTCAGCTGTTCCACGGGCATTATTTTTGTCAACAACAAAATTATCCCTATCGTTCCAGCCATAATTATTCTGATTAAAGATGGTGCAATATCAGGAAAACTTCTTTCAAGTAGAAATGTACCATTTACAGCAAATATATAGATTATAATACCCATAATTGTTAATAATGACTTTTTTACAATCAGCAAGTTAACACCGCCCATTTGTGAATTTGCTGCCTTAACCACTAACCTACGGTTATGCCCATCTAATAATTACTGCGCCTGATCTCGCATAATTTCCTTATAGCTTAACCGTAAAAGAAACTATTGCGAAGTGGTCCCCTCTTTCCACCATCTAAATGTGGTAAAAAAACCGTACTAAAAAAATTACAAAGAGATGGGCCGGATAGAAAATATAGAAAAAGTACTTATTAATTTTAGGCCGGATACCCGTATGGATATAGATTAAAGGCAATGACAGCACCGCAAAAAACTGTAGGTCAATCCCAAAGCCAAGCATATGAATGAAATCACCGGGGAAGGATAATGACATCCAAATGAAAATAAGAATAAACGATAACCAGCTCTTGTTGCGGCAAAGATAGAAGATAACCATTAGGATTATACCGTAAATGCCGTAATCAAGACCGATAAAAAATTCCATTGCGACCGCAATCAGTATCATCCACCAGTTTTTCTTAATATTCATAAGCGCGTTTATGACCAGTACACCGGCAATCAGCGTAAAAAAGATGTTTAAAACGAGAATATTCTCAATAAAGCCTTCCCATGTTGGATGAAAAGCCATGACATAAAACGGCTGTGAAATAATGGCGAATACGAATAATCTGCCGATATAGTTTTTTGTGCTGCGCGTATACAGGCAGCCTACCACTAGACAGTAAGCAAACAGCGGAAAGGCAATACGGCCAATCATAGCGAGGGCTATGTTATCAGGGAAAAAATTCTTCGCTGTATGATCTACAGCCATGCTGATAATAGCAATCAGTTTTAAAAAGTTTGTGTCCAGATTTTGCTTGATTTTTGATGTGCTTTCCAATTTTCTATTCCCCTTATGATGTTTTTAAAGACGGGTAAAATTACTTTTTGGCTCGGAATTTATTATATATAGCTACGAAGCAGAATAAAGCTGCTATGCCAGCATATAATACTGCAAAAAAATAATTATGTTGGAAAAAGTAATTAACCGCAACAGTAAAGAAGAGTACGGAAGAAAAAACGTGGATGAATTTTGAATACCTTGTTCCTAATGAATTACTTCTTTTCATCTTGGTTTTAGCGTCAGCCAGCCAATTATTAAACGTAATGATACTTTCAAAATCCTTCTCAGTTGGACAGGCAAAATAACTTCCAAGGTTTGCTGGCCTATTGTAGTTGGTTAGCAAATCAACCTCGTAGATTTTTTTGATGTCCGAAAGATCTGTAAGAATCTCACTGTCGTTAATCAGGTAGAACAAAAGATCATCTATCGAAGGATCGAGAACATCTTGATACTGTATTCTGATATTTTCACATTTACGCAAAAGCCTTTCCCCCTGCATAGAAAAAAATAAGTACCAAGGTACAGGTGGGAAAGTGCTATTATCGATTTCTGTAATGATAATTTTTTCCCGGATAATCTCAAATGTATCGCTGTTCCACAAATCAATAGCATAGTCCTTATCAGTATACTTTTTTACAGCGGCGCGAAAAGTGAAATCAATGTTATTCAAAAATTCTTCCAACTCAATGAGCAGCAGCTTGCTTTTTGATAAATTGGTCAAACGTTGGCGGTACGTTATAAACTCATTAAATACCACCACCGTGAAGATCATTCCCGCAATCTCCGACAGCATATTTATACAAAAATCATATATGCTAAAATTAGGATTTTCAGTTACCGCAATTTGAAACACAACACTAATTGTCGCGAATAATAAAATGGATAAAATTATGTATTTGACGTAACTCTTAAACATTATGCCTGCCTCTTTTTCACTATAGTATTAAGCAATATGGATATCCGTTTCCTCAAAATCAGTGTCACCTACCACCGCGCCTCCTCGCCTTTAGCCGTAAGAATACAACCCAAAGTACAGTATCAATTTTTTATCTATTCTAGCATAGTTCAAGAGAAAACTAAAGTGAAACCGATCATTGGTGGATAGAATATCAAAAATTTAAGGCCCGGAGATTATCTCCGGGCCTTAAATTCATTCATTATTCATCAAAAACGTTAACCCATATAGTGCATTTATCCAACATAACTGTCATCCAACTATCAAAAATGTCGATAGGATCAATAGGTACGCCCTCATCCAAAAGTTCAAAATGGAGATGAGGTGCGGCAGCGTTGCCGCTGCTGCCCACGGTGGCAATCACCTGGCCCTGTTCAATCTCTTCGCCTTCTTCAACCAAAAGCTTGTCACAGTGCGCATACCGGGTTTTATAGCCGTCGCCGTGGTCGATTATAACCTGATGCCCATAGCCATAATCTAACTCCTGAACAAGCGAAACAGTTCCAGAGGCGGTCGCCACAACCTCACTCCCCCGTATGGCGGCTATATCAATGCCGCTATGTCCCTTATAGCCATCAAAGAGTATTAAAACGCGTCCTTCTGTGGTGAGGGGCCAAAGCCATTGGGAGGTAGTGAAGCAAAACCATTGATCGTGGTTCAGCCCATTGCTTGTAGCGACGGATAGATAAGTGGTATTTGTTGGCATTAAGTGGTTCAGGATGTCGAGTACCTCTCCATTTTGCATTAACCAGAAGGTGAGTGTATTATCAGGCCCGTCACTGACAATGCCTATTGCCTGTCCTTTTTCAACTGCGTCTCCAACCTGAACCTGAGCCTCACCGTTGAAACAATAGTGGGAACTAAGCTCCCCCACATGGGCAACAGTAATCTCAACTGAATCACTATCAGTGTCCACCTGCTCCACCACCCCTTCATAAACAGCCAGAACCGGATCATCACCCTTTAGTGTAAAGGCCATATGCTTTGCGGAAGAAGCGGGAGAAAATGTTACAGATTTTACGGTATCCACCGGCCAATCCAAATCCATGGACAGAATCCGTGTGCCGCGGTCATCTCCCTCATCCGCCGGCAAAACGTCTGGTTCCTGGGAGGAAGGTACGTCTCCCTGCCCATCTGGCTGCAACGCGCCGCCGCATCCCACCAGCATGCCGCCAAACAATGTTAGAATTACCGCCAACACCAGTACCCATCTGCCTTTTTTCTTTGCTCGCTGCACCATCATCTGTTCAAACCTCCTCATCACCTGCCTGGGGTTGCTGGCAAAGCTAGAGGCAAAGGGGTTGCTTCCTGCCAGCTTTCCATTCTTGTTCATACTCATCAACACCGTGTATCCATACTCCTTGCGGGCCGTCCGGTCATATCCCTTGATGGCCGCGCTGTCACATGCAAATTCCAAACTGTGGTTGGCACTGCTGCACATCCACCAGACCAGCGGATGAAACCAATACATTGCGTTGAGCAGCATCATAACGCCCTTGTACCAGAGGTGTCCATGTTTATAATGGATCAGCTCATGGCGAAATATGTTTACCAAATGAACTGGAGTATATTCTGTCGGGGGCAAAAAAATTACAGGCTTTACAAGCCCCATAAATATAGGGCTGGCCGCTTTATGAGATCGATACAGAAGGATGGGGGCCTTAATCCCCAACTCCCGCTTGACTTGGATAAATAAGACTGCCTCTGCCTGGGTGACAGGAGCCTTCCAACGCCCTAAGCTTTGCCGCACCAATGTATAAGCGAACAATTGATACCCCAGTACAATTGTTGCTCCAATCAGCCACAGGCCCATCCAGAAAGCTGTCCATGGGAATTTGCTAGCTGATGGCGATTGTGCTTGTATCTTCGTCTGCTCATCATTCCCTTCATTGGCAGTGGTGACAGGCGCCGATGTCAAAACATTTTCCTGTTCGGACACTGG
>Ga0153942_1000637_pt1 | contig 13950 bp, 14 predicted proteins | sample TSNJ026MetaG_FD_104731 | JGI IMG/M metagenome (GOLD analysis project Ga0153942, IMG submission 104731) | Attine ant fungus gardens microbial communities from New Jersey, USA - TSNJ026 MetaG | ecosystem: Host-associated > Fungi > Mycelium > Unclassified | place: USA: New Jersey, Brendan T. Byrne... | reverse complement strand
TTGACCTCGACCTTGACCTCGACCTTGACCTCGACCTTGACCTCGATCTTGACCTCGACCTCGACCTGTCATCGTCGGTACGATAATTGGTGTAAACGTCACGATCCCTTGAAAAGAAATGCGGTCTCGCAGGAAGTCGATGAACTGTTCTTGATGAGATAGAAGGATTGCCACTACGATAGTCAGGTTGACTCCTCTTCTGGTAGAAAACTCTTCGATGTAAAGGGGTCGATATTGATTCGCGTGCCATGGGCAGAGAATTCTCATAAGGTGGCCGATAGGAGTCATAGTCCCCACGAGAATTATAGTGGGGATAGGAGTCTCGAGGACGATAGCGGCCGCCGCCAGGTAAATTATGGAAGGCGCGAGTAGCTCTTATTGGCCTATCATGTAAACTATCTACGACTTCTCTCCGATGCGACGAATGACTATGCATCGACAAGAACTTATCAGCACTTTGTGGAGGAGAGTCCTTGAATTTCAACATACCCGCCGGGTCTGTCTTTGTGATCACGCTTCCAGGTATCTGATGGTTCAAAAATTCGAGTAGCCATTGTATCATCCCTACGCTGTCGCCCCCAAGCACTGGGAGATGAAGGAATAGGTTTTCGTTCCTGTCGGCCAAACTGACTCTTTGCTGGAGAAGGCCAGCTATTTAGCTGATCTTTAATGTCCGTATCTTGCGCATGAGGAGAGTAGCTATAGGACTCCGGGCTCAGTGAAGGAATCCAAGAACTTCCTGTTGAATAACCAGATCTGTAGACGTTCGTCCCAGAAGAATTTAGATGTTCGTTTCGATGAAAGGCATCCACTCGGCTGGAAGTATGACTATCGTAGAAAGAACGTCTTGAAAAGCCTGGAGATGGAGAATGACGCCGTGAGGGATAGTTGAACGGCCGCTGTAAATCGGAGAATATGTAAATGTAAGTGAGCATCGATGTGGACAAATTCTACTATAATTTATAGATACGGACGCTATATACAGGTGCCGTATAAGTTTCAGATATCTTCCTGGAATCGTATCGCTGGTACATCATTGGATTGTTTGTGTCGAAACTGCCTGGAGACATTGAAGGATCGGGACAAGAGGGAACGACAATAGAGGCAAGTGAAAGAACGAAGAGGAAGGCCAAATTGAATTTTAGAATTTTTCTCAATTCCCTCTGAATGGCGGGGACGAAAGCAGCATAGAACGAAATGGGGAGAGAGACAAGGGACTTGAGATGGACTTGAAATGCGGAAAGCTAAGCAGAGCGTATTTGGCTATGTTTCTCTGATCAGAAACATTCTCCTAATGCCTTCTCCTTCCTTCAAGGATCCTTCAACATTATTCTATCAGTCGTCAACAGTTAAACGCAGTGTCATAGCATCATATTGGATTGTCATTCTCTTTTCCATACCTCTGTGGTGGTACACAACTAGCATCCAACGACTCACATTACCGCGATCCCGGATCTACTTCCATGCCCAGCGACAGCTCAGAGTGCCCGTAGACTTTTGCGTTGAAGACAATAATGTAGCACATACAATTCAGAGCATTTTTGAAAAGCGTATTGTAGATAATCCCGGGTATTTGGGTGACGTAGGGTTTCGGTTTCATGCTCGAGCGGATTGTCGTCAGTATTCTAATACAACCTGTACGATTATAGCTGACGGAAACCAGCTGGAGCTCCTTTTTATTGTATAAGGAACAATCCACGAACATATGTCAGGGAGACTCAAGTTCATCTTCCTCTTGATGACCCACACCGTAAGCGCTCTCTCAAATGGCCATTCAGAGGTCTTGATGCACGGCAGGACTATCTTCGGCACTCGATACACTTGCCAGACTCATCAGTCCTTGCCAGCAACTGAGCGAATATGGCAACCGTGTTGTCCAGTTTTCACCCCAATTCCGCCTCTCATTCACGCTTCTCAATGAAGACGCTGCTATGGGAAGCTCGGTCTCCGATTGGAATATCCAAGCAGGTCTTGCACGTAGGTCGTCGGATCATATCTCTTCTGAATTTGACCACATTTGATTTCGTACAGACAGGATAAACCCCGTACTCGATCGACTTCGCCTACTGCATAACTTCACAATTGAGAGCCAGGTCCAATTCCACGGACGCTTAGCTTTCAACCCCCAGCCGATTGGCAATCGAGCCTATGGTCTGACCCCAGAGGATCTTACTATTTTCATCAACTCGGCAGAATGGTCCCTTTGTATGTTGCTATCAGCTCAGATGATCCAGCTGACCCACTTCTGCAGCATCGATCGCCTCCAGTGACCCCGTGATTCATTTTGTTCTTTTCATTCCTTCGCCGGCACGCCGTCCCCTGCACATCCTCACGTCTGATGGTATGACTGATCCAATTCTTTGCCTAGTCATCCGCTGACAGCACCTAGGAAATATTTCGCCCTCCAAATCATTCCTGTTACCCCAATGGGGTAGTATAATCGTATATAATCCTCCGATCGACGAGGCGGATGGAAACCATGACTTATCCCCTCAAATCAATGATTATATTTTTCATGAATTTTCTCAACAACTTCTCTCGCTTCTTGGTGTCCCCTCACTACCAAATGGTATCGAACATCACCCGTCCAATCTTTCAATTCTCTCCACCTGGCAAGTTGATGCTCTGATGCGCCATCGTGCGATTGAAAACACCAAAGGAGCACAAGAAACATTAACAAGTATCCTAAAACTAGTAGATCAGATTGAGAACATGCCCGTCAAAAATGATGTGAAAGACGACGTTGAACAAGCACTCGACGCATTAGAAAGAGTAAGATATATAGGTCTTTCGTTTGAGGCTGTTGGGCTCACGAAAAATGACACTCAGGTCTTCTCCGCGGAATCCTTACAGGATACCTTTAGAAACTCTGCTGAGGCCATGACCCTCGCTTCTAGAGCATTCTTCAACCCTGGGATGTTGGCACTACTCTACTTCCCTGCTGAACACAAGTATGCGGTCTACACCCCACTTTTTGCTAGCGCTGTCATTCCGCTGTTCGTTGCCGCTTTGAAGGAGATAAGGAACTGGAGAAGAGAGAGAAAGGAGAAGCAACGAGCGGCGTTTGTGGAATCTCAAGAACCATCGGTTGTTAATTGATATTTTCCTGAGTGCTTTGAAACATATGGCTTGAGTTTAGCACTTGGTGGGAAGTGAATCTTCTGAAAACGCTATCAGAACGTTGCTTTTTTGGTGTGTCCAAATACGAGGGTGTGTTCCATTGAAAAGATACATCAGACAAGGTAACTTGATATAGTCCCTCAGCTAACTCTTCTTACACAAATTGGATATATTGCTTTATATCTAAATCACTACCCTCTCTAAAAGTGTACTGCCTAGGTGTAAAGATTATAGAACGAAGATGAGAGGAGAGTGTAAGGGTGAATTAATTAATTTCTACCAGTAGATACGTCGCTTTTATATCTCAGAGTAAGGTACTGAAATCTTCGTCGTACTCGTAGAATAATAGTGAAAATTTAGATCAGCCTAAGTTCTTAACCACGGCGGTCCTCTTCAACACATGATGAGTCGGTGGGCGCATGGAACGGTCCATCTTATTATCTGACCTCTTTTTCTTTGCACTTTGACATGAGGCTTCAACTGCTGCATCTCATCTTCATTACATGGCTATATCTACGAAAGCATGTCAGAGGCCATGAAATCATCCAGCTCCATCGGTAAGGCGACAATAACTTAAATAATATTGTACTTGATATGACCGATTGAGAACATTTGATCATCGGCAAACAATCAGACGCTATTAAGAATTACAGATAGGTCCCTGGATTATCGTCAAAATAATTTCCAGCCAAAGCAGCTTCAAATTCCCAATGCTGTCCTCCCATCAACACCTTCCCAAGCCCGCATCTCTCCATAATAACATTGACCTTTGCCTGATCCACAACACCAAATTTGAACTCATTCGGCATCATTGACGTGGCTAATCTGTCAGGCACAGGCACAAGCGAAGAAAATAACGCTCTAGCTGTGTCTACTTCAGCTAAATAGTCCGTGCGGGATCCAGGTTGAAATTTCGACTGTCCATCAATGATACCTTCTATCGACCCGTACGTCTGTAATAATTTGAGCGCACGGTGAGGTCCTACGTTCTTGATACGCCTGGTAAAGTCCGTGCCCAGGAGTAACGCAAAATCAATATATTCATTTTCCGAAAGACCAAGAACCTCTGGGATGACATTTCCGTCGATGAGGACTAAAGGCGTACTCCGACTCGATATATTTCGAACCATCGGGGCTCCATAGACCAAAACATCCTGTTGAACTAGTCCAATCGGTCCCGTTTATTTAACGAAGACAAAGCTTACCGAATCTTCACTGACAACATAATCTGCCAAACCTTGCAAAACTAGCGATGAAGCCAAAGCCTCTCCTTCGTCTTCTCCCTCAACCTCATAACATAGGATGCCCATAGCTTCCAGGATCTGCCTTGACTCCATGTAAGTAGTCTTCGTGGGCCCATCCGTCCGTCGCTGATACGACTCCGTTATTAATTCGCTCCTGACTCTCAAAGCGTCTAGACGGTCTTCCGCAGCCTGAAACAAGGACTGGTCAATCCCAAACTCGTACGATTCAGAAGCAGGTAGAAACGTGGGCGTCTTGACCGTTGTCGTTGTTGAAAGAGAGGGGATAGTAGACGTTTCAACTGGAAAGGAAGGAGCTGTCGCTAACGGGGTAGGTGTTGGAGAAAGCTCAGAAGGCATTGTTGTTGGCAAAGGGGTAATTGTAGACATGTCTGTATAAGCAGGAGGAGTTGTATCTAAGGGGGTCAGAATATCAGGAATTGTTGCATCGTCCTCGGTAACTGTGGGTGAAATGGGAGATGTAGCAAGCGTAAGTTCGTCCCAGACCCGACCTTCTTCAAGAGTAAGCTCGCACTGCGTTTTGCTTAACACAAAGTCGTCATCCTCTTGGGTGCTGAGCTCATCTACCGAAGACGATACCTTGCCTCTGGACAAAGGAAGAGAAGCAACCTTTGATATGCTCGACCTGAAATCTTGATATGAGCTCAACAAAGTCGCCATCATTTCCTCCACTGAGGATATCGACGGGATAGGAACATTAGACACAGATTTTGCAGTGCCTACAAAAGTAGAATCTTGAGGCAGTTGCAATGCTGGAGGGGCCAGTGTCGGTTCATGTTCACTGCTAATTGCTACCTGCTGGCTTGGTGGGGGAAGAGAAGGCGATTCAATGATGGTAGTTTCTGCGTTAGGAGATTCGGTGGCAGTAAGTATCTCGTTTGTTGGAGGTTCTAATATGGGAAGCATCTCCTTCACTGGAGGTTCTGTAGGAGTGAACATCTCTTTCGTGAGAGGCTCTGCAGAGGAAAGCATTTCTTTCACCGGAGATTCTGCGACAGTAATTTTCTCGTCTGTTGGAGGTTCTGCAATGGGAAGCATCTCCCTCATTAAAGGCTCTGTAGGAGTGGATATCTCTTTCGTGAGAGGCTCTGCAGAGGAAAGGATTTCTTCTACTGGAGATTCGGTGGCAGCAATTGTCTCGTCTGTTGGGGGTTCTGCAACGGGAAGCATCTCCTTCGTTGGAGGCTCTGCATGGGGGAGCATCTTCCTCATGAGAGGAAGCATTTGCTTCATGAGAGGAAGCAACTCCTTCATGAGAGAGAGCATCTCCTTCATGAGAGGTCCCGCAGGAGGGAGCATCTCTTTCTTTGAAACCTCTGCGGCGGAAAGCATTCCTTTTTCCAGGTGTTCTGTAGCGGAAAGCACTCTTTTCTCCAGGTGTTCTACAGGGGGAACCATCTCATTGACGACAGGTTCAGCAGGAGGAACCATCTCCTTTGTTGAAGGCTCTGCAGCGGAACGCAACTCTTTCTCCAGGGGAGGGGGCATCTCATTGATAACAGGTTCAGCAAGAGGGAGCATCTCCTTCGTTAGAGATTCTGCAGGAGGAGGCACCACCTCAGTCAGAGTCTGAGGAGAGGGAAGAACCACTGGACTCGAAAGTTCAACAGGAGGGAGTTTCTCATCACTGATCATAGGTTCGACTGGAGATACCACCTCACTTGGAATCTGAGGAGAGTAAAGTGCCTCCTGTAATTGAGGTTCGGCAGGCAGAAGCAATTCCTTGGACAGAAGTTGAGCAGAAGGAGGCGTTACTTCAGCCGGGGTCGTCTGGAGGGAGTCAACTGCCTCTTGTATTGGAGGTTCCACGGGATGAAGTATCTCACTGATCATGGGTTCAGTAGGTATCACATCACTGAGAGTCGGAGGAGAGGTAAGCACCACTTCAGGTGCAGGTTGAGCAGATGGTGGTTCGGTAGGAAGAGGCATGTCCTGACTTGAAGTCTGAGGAGAGTGGAGTTCTTGAGTCAGAGACAAAGCAGGAAGAGGCGACTCCTCGGATATAGATTCAGCAGGAAGAGGCGATTCCTTGGACAAAAGTTCGGCAGGAGGAGGTTCCGCCTGAACCTTGGTATCAACAGGAGAAACCACTTCACTTGGGAACGACGCAGGGAGAAGTATTTCTCCATCTAAAAGTTTGTCAGAAGAGAGCTTCTCGCTTGCGAATTCCTTTGCGAATTCCATAGAGTCCGGACTATCGTCGAGCGCTTCAAGCCGTTCTCCGACGCGATCAAGCCCCTCCACTGCACCACTGACGTTTCCAGCATCAGGCGCGTTATTGAGCCTCGACAGCATTTTAGCTATCCTGCTCTTCCCTTCTTCATCTAGAGAATGGACGTCCGACACAAGAGATTTGATTGTCTGTAATCGTTTCGTTCGCAAAATCTCTACATGTCCTCTCGAGACTTGAAGGCGTTGTGATTCTTGCCTTCTCCGATTCTAACAAACACATTATCACATGATTCTTCCAGACGAGAGAAAGAGGTGGGAGAATGACAAAACTCAAAAACATTACCTCTTCAGCTTTGGCTTTACTCCGTCTCTGACCATCAAATATACATATAGCCGAAACACCACTTTCGTTCATCTCTTGCGCAAGATGATACCATCCGAGTACGTGTCTAGAGGGGTACGGTGAAGGACCAAAGTGCAATCGTTGGGTGATCAAAGTTCCATCTCTTAAAAGAGACAATCAGTATTTGAAAAAAAAAGTCGGGAACGGTAGCCGCCAATGAACAGACCGCACATTACAATTCTTTTCCCACTTATTTCTTTCAGTCTTTCCGGTAATTTTTGGATGATGTGAGGACTAAAGAAAGAACCAAGTATATCGCTCATGAGGATTGATAGGCCCACAGATATTCAGTGGAAAAAAAAGCCTTACCAAGTTTTCTGCAAATATTGTGTTAATCCCGAAACTCCCATGAAGAACTTTTTGTCTCTTCGAAAGGCCTTTCTTGTCAATTAGTGTTGATTACAAGAACTTTTGACCAGAAGGGCCATATATACTCCCGAACCTCGTGGGTCAAGCCTTGAAGATGGATTTGTGACAATATAAACCCGAAACTAAACAAAGTTTAATTTCACACGTGATCATGTTCTCAGGCCAGGGGTAAAAAACCTTGACAGATAGGTACAGTACACTACACCAGATAATACACCCAAAGCCATAGTGACAAACACAACATCTCTAAAAAAAATTGTCACCAGAATCACCAAGCTGCAGGTAACCCAGATGCCGCAGCACCAATCTCAGTTAATTCCATCAAAGGATCTAACTTTCCTTTGTGCTCTGGAAGATACGCAGCATCCGTGAATGGGCAATACACCAAAGGTGAACCTTTGTAAATGGGTGAAAACGTCGCAGCGCAAATCTGGAATGGCGTAAACTCGTCGTATGATATTTCAACCGCGTTTCTTGGATTACGATCGCCAGCAGCAATACGTTGCCTCGCCTGATCAAAAAAAAATCAAAGCGAGACATGATTCAGAACAAACACAAAAAAATAGATGAAGCCGAACAACCCACCTGTGCTACAATCTTGGGATCAGGGTTGAGCTCCAATAACCGCCGAGCAAACCGTGCCGCATGCGCTTGATTATTCGCCTTGGCAAAAGCACCAATAGCACTACGAAGCGCAATCTGAGCATGTGACGGCTGCAACTGACAATGTGTGAAATATGCCGCAAGCTCAAGGTTTCGTCGGACATTGTCAGGTTCTTGTTCCACGACCCGCCTACGCTCAAGCTCAATCGAAACACCAAGTAAATATTCCTTGGCTGTTGTCACAAAATCTCGCCACTGAAGAGACAAAGTCAGTCCTACAGCTATGGACGAATAGGAATAGGCATCAATGCTAACCTGCTTAGCCTCGTCATCCGACGAGATGACAACTAACAGTAACGTTTGAAGCACCGAGCGGAAAGTCTCCCGCGCATCAGCAAGTTTGTTCCCAGAAACAAGCCGGTACCCTTCCGCCAGTTCAGATTGTACCGACTGCAGCGAGCGTGACACTACAGGCAGCACCTTACTCGGCACCGATTCTCCAACGTTACGTCTAATATGAAGCTTCAGGGGCGGTAGCGATGCTACAGGGGCAATGTAAACATGGGATGAGCGATATATCGACAAGAAGAGAGGTTTCAGGAGCACAAAGTTGCACACCCCAAATTGGCGGTTGAGTAACTAAATTTCATTTCATCAAACGAGAACAATCAGACTGAACACCGACTCACCTGCATAGCAGACTCAAATGATCCCGCAGCAACATGATCAGCCGCCAATGGCGAATTTCGTATCCACAATTCCGTCTCATCAGCGCCAGGGGTAGCACTCGCGCCCAATTCTTCCTCTACAACTTCTTCCGCAGCTTCTTCAGTCGCATTAGCCCCTTCTTCATCCACATCCAACTCCCATCCCCCTTCCTCTGGAGGAATTTCCTCATGGATCTCCTCATCCCTTGCCCAGGCCTCCAATGCCGAAGACGCCGCCGTATTCGCATCTCCATCAACATAGGTAGACTCGACACCACTTTCCAGGGCACCATTTGCCAGTGCACGGTCAAAGAAGTTCTCGCCTTGAGAGATGGTAGGCCAGGTGACACTTTCCGTAGAGGTGACAACAACAGGAGGTCGAAGGGTTGACGTGCCGATCTTCGGAACATCTTCGATGTCGGCTTCAACAAGGCCTGCTCCTTCTAATATTTCTGCTGCAAGATCATCAAAACCATTGCTCTTCGCAGTCAAATAAGCCAATGGATCTGTTTTTCCAAAAAAAAAAAGAAGGATGAGAAATGAGTGACCACCAGCTAATGGAATCACATACGAAGCCCAACATCTCTCAACACAGCGATCCTACCAACAACATCTCCAGCATAGATCGCATTATGAAAGCGGGACATGGGATCACCACGAACATCAGCAATCTTCTGCATCTTTGACAACTTATCAGTGCTCCCAAGCGCGAGATACAGGAAAGAGAGCTTGTCAAAATTTTTAGTCTGCTGGTAAGCTTTCTCAACAACCTAGAGTCGGAGGTCAGCAAAGGAGAATCAACATCACCGATGAATGGAGACTCTACCTTGTGATTGCCTTGCTTCAAAGCTTGCTGGGCCAGCCGCTCCCAACAGTCAGCTCGATTGATTTCTTTGGCAGTCTCCATCGCGACATCAAGATTCCCACATTCAATAGCAAGCTCAAACCGAGTATTGGTATCTTGAACAAAGTGTAAAGCTATCTGTCAAAATTCGATGAGCACTGAATCTCTTGAATTGAGTACTACACCCTCCATCAGGGACTGACCTCTGGAAACCCTTTCTGCTGTAAGTATGCAATGATACTTTGGCCGAGGAGGTTGGAAGTTCGAATGATATGAAGCATTTCTTCATGATTGTTTTTCAACAGCGCCAGTTTGAAGCGATACTCGGTCGGGTCAAATGTAATGGTTCTGGGGCGCGCAGATCGATCCAGGCAATGGACAATCTTGCCCTTGACACGGGTGAGGTAGACGGGGTTATCAAGAGTACATATGACGCCATGGTCGCTGGGAGTGACAATAAGTTGCCGCCATGAAGTAACAGTAAAATTGCACTCACCCTTGTGGCAAACAATATTTGATATGATTGAGCGTCGAATATAAAAAGATACCAGAATCATCCCAAGCACCAGATTTGATACGAATGGTTTCATGGATCAACGTGTGCTGTGAGAAATTCTTGTTCGCGACTGTAATAGCTAAATACCGGGTCAACATCTGTTAGAAACCAGCCTATTCAAAAACTTACTGTGCTTGCTCATGAGAGCCACGAGACTCCCGTCATTATTCCAAACCACGTATTTGACAGGTGGGCTATTGAGCTCTGCAATTGTCTTCTGTTGTTGAATATCATACAGAACAACCGTGGATGTTGAACTCAAGATAAGGCATGCTGTACCCCCATAGAATATTTCATTCGTCTGAACGGGGGGTTTGATTGATTTAACAGCCGAATTGGACAGATCGCGAACTTCAATCAACTATGAATCGCTCAGTACTTAGTCGCTGGATGTGGTCAAAGACACACATACCTGAGCAGCTTTATTCAACACAGCAAACCTATTCCTCGCAACGAAAATAGCACTCTGTCCACTTCCTCTTTTTCCATCCACATTCGAATCCTTCACTTCTCCTTGTGCAGACTGAGGCAATGGGGCCAACTCATACAACCCATTGTCAGAGCTGATAGTCAGGATAACAGACTTCTCAGCAGGGTTGAAGCTAATGGTTCTTGGGGGAACATAGGGACTACCAAACTTACGGACACTCAACAACCCAATATCTGAGCCTGTCCCAAAGTCGTATGCGCGAACGTACTTGTCGCGAACGTAATAGAGCATGTCCTGAGACACCGTGAACGCCGGGCGTTCGCGTTCTAGTTTGTATACAATCAACCCACTGTCATGGCCAGCGGCAAAGAGGTTGAGATTGGGATGGCAAGCAAGAACCCAAAACCTGTCGTGCTCTCGTCTAAATGTCTGTATAGCCGTCCTTTTTGTTAAATCCCACACGCGAACCGTCTTGTCCTCGCCGCAAGACACGATCAGCTCGTGCTTGGGGTGGAACAATGCACTGGAGACATTATTGAAATGTCCTCTGCACGAATCAACCTCCCATGCTTTTGTCTCGCTCATCCTCCAGATTTTGATGACACGATCATCAGCAGCAGAGATGATAAGTGGAAGAGTAGGATGGAACATGGCAAAGTTGACACCACGATCGTGACCTTCGAGAACGTATTTGACGGTAGAGAAGTTGTCAAACGTTTCGAACTGATTGGATCCAGGACCTCCTCCTCCTCCTCCGCTACCACTGCCCATTCCAAGAGTACCTTGATGCGGAGTGCCTTTTCGTAGACCTGAGATATCCCACACACGGACTGTCTGGTCCATAGATGCGGAAACAACGAGGTCTTCTTTTGGATGGAACTGAGCCGACATGACATAGTGCGAATGGCCGGTAAGGATTGCAATGCATTGCCGAGAGGTACTATTCCATATGCGAATCGTTTGATCATCGGAAGCGGAAAGCTAACAAGGACGTTCAGTCAGGCCGAGAGAGTGAGAGGAGGAGTACAGACAATCCAAGGCATCTCATGATGAAACTGTACCGTTCGAACATAGTCCAAATGGCCCAAAAGGGTGAACAAGCAACGCCTGTTTTGTGGTCGGATGTCTATCGAGTTCTAGATCCCACGTCTCGAGTGATCTAGTGACTTTTACTTACCCCATACTTTTATTTTATAATCGTCTCCCCCGGTAGCCAGCAGTGCTCTACTGGGATGAATAGCTACGCCACGGACAGGTCCTGTAGAAGATTCAGAGTATGGACACATACACTGATTGAATTCTTGACCTTCATGCTCCTCAAACCTATCCACCAAGACACCCATACGATAATTCCATAGCTGGACACTACCATTGTGCAACGATGCCGCGAGAAGAGGTTGAGTTGGATGAAAAGCAAGCCCTGGTTTCGAGATTTGAGTGACAACATCGCACATTGTAATCTCTCAAAGTCACCCTTAACACGGTTGCTTTTCGATTCAAACTTTGTGAGCATCACCGACATGCTCGCTGCGTATGTTGAGCAACCTCGTCGGGTGCCGTGGATGAAATTGGAGCAGTACTAATAGATTTGAGTGCTTGGTATTGGGTGTGGGAATTTTGCATCAGCGTCACGTTATCGTCAGGAATATCAGAGAGATATGTGCATTTATATATTGCAAATTGAGACACTGTGCCAGTCACCAGGCCAGGGAGGCGACAGAGCAGCGCTACATACGAGAGTTGAGAAATATAAGTGATTGAGTCCGGTAGAAATATAAATGGTGTGGTGTCCTGATATGGCAATTGGATGACGCGTCGACTTGGCTTGACACTACCATGGCAGACGTGGAGATGAAGACACAAGACGAAAACAATAAAGACGGACAAAAGACAGAACAGACCAAACCTTCCCAAACACCCCTTGCAGAAATTAAAGCAAATTCTGCGCTGATTGACAAGGCTGTCTCCACCATCGAACCCCGCTTTACCCAGCGAGTCTTGAGATCCCTCACAGCTTCCAGAAAACGTGCCGATGCCTCTACTCTCAGAAACGCAATAGAGGAAATATATCCAAATGGTATGTGCTACAGCATGCAGGTCAGTCGTAGCTGAATGACTCTCCAGACCGTCCCGCTAGGAAAGCTCTCCTTTCATGGCTTCCCGGTTCTTCCGAGTCCGGTGTTCCTATGGACATCGATACAAACACCACCCCTTCAGAGCCTGTACCTGAAGTGGAGATCTACCTCCGCCTCTTGATCATCTATAATCTACTCAGTTCACCCGAGGCCAACAGCAAGGCTTTGCAACTAGCCAAGGAAACAGGGGAGAAGATCCTACAACTCAATCGTCGCAGCATGGATACCATCGCTGCCAAAGTCTGGTATGCGGTGGATCGGGCCTATGAACTCGGTGGAGAACTCGCCGATGCTCGACCGTACGTTATTGCGTTTGATCCTGATAGAACTCGCGCTTATTCCATCTTAGACTATTGCTTTCCGCACAGCGCACCGCCTCACTCAGACACGACGATGAATCTCAGGCCGCCCTCATCAACTGTCTCCTCCGAAACTACATCCACTACAGTCTCTTCGACCAAGCTGATAAACTGGTCTCAAAAACGACGTTCCCAAGCAGTGCTAGCAACGGCCAATTCGCTCGCTACCACTACTACCTCGGCCGCATCAAAGTCGTTCAACTCAACTACTCCGAGGCCCATCGTAATCTCCAACAAGCCATTCGACGCGCCCCTCAGCCGAGAACGGCACCTGGGTTTTATCAAGCCGTACACAAGTTCTTCATCGTCGTGGAATTGCTCATGGGTGATATCCCAGATCGGACTTTGTTCAGACATCCGGTTCTGGAGAGAGCGTTGATTCCTTATTTCAATACCGTCAAAGGTATGCTGCCATCATCCTTCATCTCATAACAAGATGCATTTCTTTCCCATCTAGCCGTCCGTACCGGCTCCCTCTCCCAATTCCAATCCACCCTCTCCAACCACGCCTCCACCTTCACCCTCGACAAGACCTACACACTCATCCTCCGCCTCCGCCAAAACGTCATCAAAACCGGAATTCGCCGTCTCTCTCTATCCTATTCCCGTATCTCTCTCCGCGACATTTGCCACAAGCTGCATCTGGATTCGGAAGAAGACGCGGAGTACATCACGGGTAAAGCGATTCGAGATGGTGTGATTGAAGGAAGGATCGTGCATGAGAACGGGTGGATGGAATGCGCTGGACAGAAGAGAGGATATGGACCTGAGGTTAGTGATATTTTCGGAAGGAGGATTGCGTTTTGTTTGGATCTGCATAATCAGAGTGTCAAGGTACTGTACTGAATTTCCTCCGAAACTTGACACACGGTTCTAACTTTTTTTTTTCTTTCTTTCTTCTGAAAACTATACAGGCGATGCGGTATCCGCTCAATGCGCATAGGAAGGAACTGGCTGCTGCTGAGGGTGCGAGAGAGAGAGAGAGAAAGA
>Ga0153942_1000636_pt1 | contig 13960 bp, 17 predicted proteins | sample TSNJ026MetaG_FD_104731 | JGI IMG/M metagenome (GOLD analysis project Ga0153942, IMG submission 104731) | Attine ant fungus gardens microbial communities from New Jersey, USA - TSNJ026 MetaG | ecosystem: Host-associated > Fungi > Mycelium > Unclassified | place: USA: New Jersey, Brendan T. Byrne... | reverse complement strand
GGTTGGTAGGATACTCCCAGCTTTTATCACAGCCTGATCTGGTTTCATAGTGACCTTGCCGCAATTTACGATGCCATCGCTGAGGCTCGTCAGGAGAAGAACAAGCCCTCTATCATCCGTCTTAGGACTACCATTGGTTACGGGTCAAAAGCCCAAGGTACACATGGCGTCCATGGAGCTCGTGAGTCCAGCGCATGAGAATTGTTCTACTATGTGAGATTGATGTTATACCATCAGCCTTGAAGGCGGATGACGCTGCTCAGCTTAAGGCGAAATTCAATTTCCCTTCCGATCAACACTTTTACGTTCCCCAAGAGGCCTACGATACCTATGCTGAAATCAGCAAGCGAGGTGCTGCTCTCGAGGCAGAGTGGAATACCCGTCTTGCTGCCTATGGCGAGAAATACCCAAACCAGCACGCTGAGCTCGTCCGTCGCATTGAGGGCAAATTACCTGAAGATTGGGAGAGAGCTCTTCCCGTCTACAAGCCCACTGATCCTGCTGTGGCTTCTCGTAAACTTTCTGAAATTGTTTTGACCGCTATCTCCCCTGTCCTCCCTGAGCTCTTGGGTGGCTCCGCTGATTTGACTGGCAGTAATTTGACCAAAGTCAAAGGTAGCGTCGACTTCCAGCCTCCTAGCACAGGTTTGGGAGACTATTCTGGAAAATACATCCGTTATGGTGTCCGTGAGCACGGTATGGGTGCCATTGCCAATGGACTGCACGCATACGGTGGTATCATCCCCTTTGTCGCAACCTTCCTTGTAAGTAAAAAGGCAGTTCCAGTGGTGTTTCGCAGAAATAACGCATCCTATAGAACTTTGTGTCATATGCTGCTGGTGCTGTTAGGCTGTCTGCTCTGAGTAAGCACCAGGTTATTTGGGTCGGTGAGTATATTGCAGAACTTGCCAAGAAATCTGATATACATGAAGCATGCCAGCTACCCATGACTCCATTGGTCTTGGTGAAGACGGTCCCACTCACCAACCCGTTGAAACCCTCATCCACTTCCGTGCAACCCCCAACCTTGCCTTTTGGCGTCCTGCTGATGGCAATGAGACCTCTGCTGCCTACTATGTTGCCATTAACTCAAGGTCGACGCCGTCCATCCTTTCCCTCTCTCGCCAGAACTTGCCTAATCTGGAGGGGTCTACCGTTGAAAAGGCTACCCGTGGTGGTTATGTTCTGATCGAGGAGCAAGATGAGGACTTGACTATTGTCAGCACGGGTAGTGAAGTCGGCATTGCTGTTGAAGCTGCTAGGAAGCTCAAGATTGAAGGCATTAAGGCTCGTATCGTCAGTCTGCCTTGCTGGTTTGTATTCAACCAGCAGGACGAGGAATATAAGCTCAGTGTTCTGAGGAGTGGTGCTCCTATCCTTTCCCTTGAGGCTGCTTCTACTGCCGGCTGGCAGAAGTACAGCCACGAGCAATATGGTCTACCTGCTTGGGGTGCTTCGGGACCGTACTTGAAGGTGTACGAGAAATTTGGCATCACTGATTCCAGTAAGTAGAGAGTCTTGCTATTGCAATTAGCCCCATAACAATAATATTGTGTGTAGATATCGCCGCTGTTGGTAAGCAAGTCGTGGAGTTCTACAAATCGAACAAGATCTCCGCCGTCTCCCCCCTTCTTAAGGCTATCCACTTGTAGAGTAAACTCGCCTAGATCCACAACATATGTAATGTAAACGATATATTCCTCAGTAGGGATTGAATCCATACAAATTAGAGTTATGATTTGAGCCACCTCAATGTAGAATCAAATGTTTTTCATTGATCGTTGTGACTGGCTTCTTGCTCAGAATACAGCTCAAAGCGAAACCCAAAGATTGATGTGGTCCCATTGTGGAAAAATATTAATGTTGAGCTGTACGATGCTTGTGGTATCTACGAGCCAGAACGTCTACTTCTTGTTGAAGGTGATGTTATCCCATTTGTTCCGCTCAGCTTCTTCCTTCATAATACTGAGAACATGTGGCTTGAGGTATCGAACATCCTGACCCGAATTCACACCAAGGAAAGAATCTTCTGTATTTTGAGACATACCTCTGTAATGGGTGTCCATTGGTCCTTCTCCAGCGGTTTGTGCAGAATACTTGCTTGAGATGCACGCTTGAGGCGGTAGCCACGATCATAGCTTTCTTGAGGAGTCAGGCGCGCGAGAGCCTGTCGGAAGGCACATTTTAATCAATTTGGACGGGAAATATGTGAAATTCAATCATACCCTCTGGACCTGATCGTTCTCTTCCGCCACTCAAGGAAGAGTCAGACAATGTCTACATGAACGACTGGAGGACTTACAAAGGTCATCATACCTGAAGCCGTATTTCCTATAGCCTGCCGTATTGGCATACCAGTTGGCAATAGGCTGAATGAGACCTAACAGTGTCTTTGAAGATCGAATATACGGCGCTAGAGAGATGCTCAGAGGGCCAAACATGATGAGATGAAATATCGTTGTGCTCTGTGCACCCGGAAGGTTCCGTGCAATTATATGTTTGGCTGTATTTAGGAAGGTCGGCTATCGCGATGTGATGGACAGTCGATAAAGAATTTTCGGTATAAAATGATTGATTATCTCTTCCTGTAAATCTCTCCTCGCCAAAGCATGTCCACAACTGAGCGTACTTATATTATGGTCAAGGTGCGCTGGGATGGTTCCGAGAGTCATCCTTCATCTAATCTAGCCGTCACTGAAACTTAATCTTGTTTTCCTGCTCGTTTTCCAGCCCGACGGTGTCCAGCGTGGACTCGTCGGAAAGATCATCAGCCGCTTTGAGGAGCGCGGATACAAGATCGTTGCCCTCAAGATCGTCCAGCCCACGGAGGAACACCTCCAAAAGCGTAAGCTGGTCCTGATAGATCATTTGAGGCGAATCTGATGTCCACTTTGACTTAGACTATGCCGATCTTGCTAACAAACCCTTCTTCCCTGGCTTGGTTAAGTACATGGCTTCCGGTCCTGTTGTCGCCATTGTCTTTGAAGGTCTTGACGCCGTCAAGACGGGTCGTGCTATGCTCGGTGCTACCAACCCCCTAGCTTCCCCAATCGGCACGCATATATTCATTCTGGATCACTGTAGCATTTAACTGATCTGTTTCGTGGTGCAGGTTCCATTCGAGCTGACTTCTGCCTTGCTGTTGGTCGGAACATCATTCATGGTTCCGACTCTGTTGAGAGTGCTCAAAAAGAAATCGACCTGTATGTGTTCGACGTCGTCTAACATCGCTTATCAGATCTCAATTTGACTTGACAGGTGGTTCCCCGAAGGTGTTACTTCCTGGACAAGCGTTTTCGAACAATGGCTCTACGAGTAAACCGTGATAATTAGACTTTACATCACGTGTATCTTACATGCTTGTTTTCGGTGCCAAATTTACCATTTCTGCATGTTTTAGCGGTCATTTCCAATCCGAACTCTCACGTTCTCACGGCAGGAGCTTTTACTGGGCGATCATGAGCGTGTGGAACACAGTTTTCACCCACCGTTCGAATTTCATCTACTCTAGTTGGGCGAACTGGGGTAGCGTTCCCACGCAACGTATCTGCCTGAGAATACTTCCCAGAGCCGTAGTCGGAAAACCAGTCGCAATGAGTGCATCCCATGTGGTTCTAACACTGCGAGAAAGAAGAAACTCTAGATATAAGGCTAAAACTCTCATCTTTTGGGCTTTCGAGCATTGCGATCATGTTGCCACCCTTTCTGCAAGTCGGGTTTTTGTTCTTGTTGTGGCTGGAGTTTCTTCCCCGTGTTCTGGGGTTGAAAGGTGATTCCGGATGCAATCCATTCCTTTGTGTCAATGTTACACTTTACGACGACGACTGGATCACTTGTATGTGATTTTTGATTCCTCGGATCCGACATTCAGCCTTACTTGGATTTGTAGATGAAGTGGCTAGTGTGTATGAGCCTCTCGGTTGGCTAGCTCTGTGCGCCTTCTTGCATCTAGGTCAAATTTGATCAGGACTCATATTCGCAACAGCGGATTCGGAAGAAAGATGGATCATACACAAATGGTCATCATGTGGCCCGATGAGGATGGAAATATAGTGAGATCACAAAGATTTGGATGGGGTCACGAAGAGCCATCGCCTCTTTTGAATCCGAAACGCCATGCGTTTCCAAAAGACCCCGCTGCTACATCGGTGAGATCATGTCAACTTTGTAATGTAAGCTGTAAAGTTGAAACGTTTCCCTATGCAGTGGTCTCCTGCTCCGAATTCTATTCGGATGGCCTTTAACATGACAGCTAACAGAACAGAACTTGAGGAGAACCCGATTGAGGAACTTATTTGGGCATACAGTATGACTCGCCCATCGGGAGAAGTCCGGGCTCAGCTTTTGCCTCATTATCGCGCTGGGCGTATCAGTATTGATTACAGAAAGGAGGCAGTACTGCCGCTGCCCGGCACAGAAAAACTAAATGCCGATATCATTGAGGGTGACAGCAGCACTGGGATCTTCGATACTGATAATGACAATGTTCCATGGGGAAATCATGAGAAACTCATTGTTGTACACGCCGTCTTTGTCTCATTTGGATTCCTTGTTCTCCTACCTTCTGGGTCCCTTGTCGCCCGCTGGACGCGGACGATCACCCCAAAATGGTTCAGAGCACATTCTATGATCAACATGACGTTTGGGCTTCCTATCATCCTCATTGGTTGGATTTTCGGACCTATAGCTGTCGCCAACCATGACGCTCCACATTTCGTTACTGCGCATCAGGTGAGTGTTTTGACTTGGGCACCTCGGCAGTGATACTCAACTGCCACATAGATCTGTGGAGTGTTTCTGCTCGTATTATACTTGTTACAGATTTGGCTGGGTCGTTATATTCATCGCCGGCGGGCAGCTGGCTTTACGCCAAGCAACAAACCCCACCCTCCATCCAACATTCTCCATGTCTTGATGGGTATCTCGGTAATCACATTCGCCTTCGTTCAGGTACTGCAGGCTTTTTTGGGTATTGAGATTTACTTAATGATGGCCTCAGGTTAGGAGTGGTCTCAATGAATGGGAAACGGCTACCAACCGCGGTCCACTACATGCCTGGTGCCACGATCTTTGGCTGTCTTGGTGTCTGGCATGTGTCCATTTCCCTTTTTGTCTTTTTGATCATTCTAATGATGTCCCTTTTCAGATTGTACTAATTGCCTATCTAGCTGGTTTATCGCTGATTCCTCGTCAGTTCTACCAAGAGCGGCAGTATATCGTTCCTGGGAGTGACAAGACCGCTTATGTTGTGCTCCCGGACGGAGCTGACTCGCCTCTTCTCGAAAACAGGCAAGATCACGAAATGTATGAAGCAAGTGGCGGCGAATTCAAGAACTCGCACTTGTCTTTACAAACGCTGCAAGTCGAGGCTGCGAAGAAATAATTTTTTTCTTCTTCAAATCACTTGATTCACATTTGTCGAAGACAATCCTTTTTTGTACGATACTGAATTGTCCAAGAACATGTTCTTTTTATTATGAAATACTTGATAGAATATATCAAACGATAGAAAAAGATTGTTCGTTGGCGCAAAATTGATAAAGTCTGAGACTGAACCATGAACAAAACATGAAATTGATACGATGATGAATGAAGGTATGATAGGTTGGAACGAGGGGGTATGAAAGTGTCAGAAAATATATGGCAAGACAACAAGAGGCAAAGAATGGTTAGTCCAACCAATAACAGCCATTGGGACAGAAAATAAATATCTTCCAAAGGACTACCTTGACTCCAATCTAGGCTTTTAGAGTAAACATCGCACCAGATAGCCTCTGCCGACACTAAACACACAACAACTAGAACCAGATGTTATTGTGAGAGATAGGCGGCAAGGGGAGGCACCATTGAGCAGGTGAGACGAGAACGGCATGCAGGGATGGGCCACAATCCATGGAAAGGAGGCATAGCAAGCAGCGGTCGGTGAAGACAACAGTGTTCCATATTGCGAGATCACCGAACGACAATCCATCCCAACATGATCACGATGCCATGCGCGTAGACACACACGAACAAAGCATAGCGAGGGATATGATCAATCTCCGGCCAACGCCATATGAGAATGGGAGGTAGAAAAGTCTAGGTGTTGACTTCTCATTTTGGGCTGGCCAGGAGAGCAGCCAGATCTTTTTCTCCTGCTGCCGGGAGCTGACGAGAGCGTGCCTTGAGGCGCACTAGAAAAAAGAACATAGCTATCAACATCATATCGTAAAGCTAAGGAAGAAGCAGCACATACAGTTTCGGTCAAGACTGAGCAGTACAACCTTGACGGCGCCATTTGTTACCTGCCCCGTAACACCCAGGATGGAGGATCGATCAGCCCAATGCTCATCTTGCCAAATGGCAGCCTTCAAGATTAAATCGTCCATGTTCCTCTCAATATTACCAGAAGAGAAATCAACTTCCTCGGTTCTGATAGTGAGCGTCGTGAGATAATTGCCCTTCGAGGTCTGAACCTTGAGTGAGGTCGAGTATGTGCGTATGCTGGAAGTGATGTATTGCATGGCGGCTTGGGCCGCTTGACCAAGCGGCGTAGGATTATTGACAAGGCCATCAAGTTCCATTATAACCGGTAGCGGTATGATGACAGTCCAACGAAGGCTTTCCACCAGGGAGACCACCATGGGGAGCGTTGAGAGGAGGATGTTTGTGTCGATGACGAGTGTAGAATACCCTGGAATAATGTTAAGCTCAGGGAAATTGTCACGTGCTCTTCGTGATGGTCGAGACTTGCGGGATGGCGGGGCTTGGGCCCGTTCGCGAGAAACAGACCGAAGGAGGCCTCGAAGGTAGCGTCGACGAGCCTGCAAATATCCATGTCAGAATTTCAGGTGGTACGAAAAGAAAGTGGAGAAATACCTTCAATTCACGAACCTCCTGCGAATCGTTCTCGTCATCTTCGCTACTTTCTTCTTCGAGTTCACCGTCAACGTCCATTAATTCATCATCATCAATCCATCTCTTGCCCATTCTCCTCTTCTCCTCTTCTTCCCTCTCTATTCTTTCCATCTCTCGCCAGGAGGCAACCTTGTCAGCCAATTTCCCTTCAACTCGCCACTCGCGAGTTCCTTCAGCCCACACAAACCCAGGAACTACACCAGCGATATCAACTGCACAACGAATAATGCGAGTCCACCGCTTCAACGTCGTCTCCTTAGGACTCACTCGCCAGCCCTCGTCTCGCGGAATACCGCTTGCATCGTATAGACTATCGAACTTGACACCATAGTAATACTGACTCTTCTCCTCCTTATCATCTTCAATCTGCCCATCCGTCAACTGCTCACTTTCCTGAGCGTCAAGAACCTCAATCTCGGGACGATCAGCCCCTGATTTCCAATAACCGCGCTCAAAAACTTTTCGACTGACCCATTCCATGCCACGCATGCACCAGTCTTCAGGGAGTGGGGGAGCACAACCAGATGTAAGCATTGCCCAGCGTTGCTCTGGGGCCACATTGAGGATGGTGAAGAGGCCCTGAGATTCCATAACCTTGCGGGGAATGGTGACAAAGAACGCAGCAAGATCTTCCCAAGGGATGCTCCTTTCAAGGAGTTTGAGCGAAGGCTGGTGTTTAAGCATAGTTGCGAGGAAAGTGAGAAGGATCGTGAGATAAGGATTGAGTGTAGAACGCGAATATTCGTTTGCCTTTCGAGTCGGATTCCGTAAAACATAGCTCAACATCGTGAAGGTCAGTTGAAGTGCATACTTGAAAGCCGGAGGATCTTCAGGCACATAGATGCCAGCTTCAGAAAGAGTCGGAGACGTCTGTTGATGATGATGCTCATCGTCGACATCCATCTTATCAGACTCCACCGGCGCCTTCTTAGCAATGACACGACCGTTCGCCTCACGTCCGCCAACACCTCCCATCCTTCGAAGGAGGCCTGAAGGTTTGCCGTACTCGAAAACGGATGTGATGTTTATTGTAGCCATCATAATCCATTCTCTTTCCTCCGCACCCTCGATTGTGAGTCGCTCAAGAAAACGAGCGAGCGTTGGCTGGAAATCGTCCAGCTGTATATTCGTGAAAAGCATTCCATGGAGAAGCACAAAGAGGCCTGAGACCTTGGTATCAGAATACATGCGCTTCGCCTGCAGCGAGTTGGCCCATAAAGGCAGTATTGATTCACGAGAAGTCATGAATGGATGAAGAGTAGTCATACTGCAAAAGCAATGAGCTATCATCAATAGATAGATATTGCAACCGATGCTAATTTACCTTTTTACGAAGTGGTACACGCTACGAATTTCTTCGTTATCCACCTCACGATGAAGAAGTCCCAGATGGTGATGAAGCTTCCCTGTGCCTGGTTGCTCAAAGAGACTTGTTGCGTACCAATCACGCGCGATACTTCGCCACCTCTCCTTATCCGGTTCTACTTCGAGCAATCGAGCAGCTGCAACACCTACGCTGGGGGTCAGACTCCCGAGACGTCCAGCAAGGTCACTGATAGACTTTTTTCCGGATGAATTTCCGTTCGCAGTTCCGATGGGAACTTCAAGACCGTTGGATTGATTGAAATCATTGGCTGCTTGAACGGCTGAAGTGGTGAGCCCACCACTACTGCCCATAGCACCATCTAGCATTGCAGCGACGATCATGCGATACCGTGCGAGGTCACCCAAAGCCTCCAACCAGCCACTCCGGAACACATTTAGTTGTGGGTCTTCCACAAGGCTTATATAGAAACTGTAGGCATAGTAAATGAACTCTTGGAGGAGTTCAAGTGCAAGCCGAGATGAGAATGAAGCACGTCGAAGGGACTCAAGAAGCTTGTGAAACCCGTAATTCCACAAGCGGAAGACAATATTGTATTTGGTCGGGATATTCTTGAGAGATGCAGGGACAGATGGTGCGAGGGAAAGCTGCAGAAAGTTGTACATATCCTCTGCCAAACTGGATGAATGGTGAGACGATGTTGACTTGTATCGAGTAGAGCTTTTACCTTTTGTGGTCTTCCACTTTCTTCAGCCACTTCTCCTTTTCAAGATCTTCCCTGGAGAGTTCCCGACCTTTGAGAACTACAGGAGCATCCATTTCATCCTGGTCTTCCGACTCTTCCTGCTGAATTTTCGACTCGAGCGTGGTGATATGACGATAAATAAATTTCAACTGCTGAGAAAACGCAGACGCTGTCGAATCGTCTGTGGCTGCACGTCCTGGGCGATCGAAAAGAGCAGAAGACTGTGAAGATCCGTCGGTTGAAAGGCTGAAGTTGGATGAAATGGAGGCAGAGTAGGAGCTTGCGGAACCTGCAGAGACATAATCACCACTTGACTTGGGTGTAGGAGTATGCTTCTCTGGGCGACCAGCAGAGGGAGAAGTTGGACCCTGTGTACGTTGAGGGGTTTTGAAGTGAACGGGATCGTCCCGTCGGTAATCAAATAGCTGACGAGCAGCGTTGGTGGCACTGTTTCGGACAGGCTGTACACGGGGAAAATTTGTAGTTTCGGCCTCTGACATGCTGTCTGGTTCTGCTGTACGGCGGAGGGGAATTGGGTCGGTATCAGGATTGAAAAGCTTGGGTTTTGAAGATGAAGAACGGGGAACAGACGAAGTCGTGATCTTGAGGCGTGAAAAGGATTCGTGGTCGGCCTCTTCTGGAGGGCTAGATATAATGACCTGAGGGTAAGCATGTCGCCGGTGCGCCTGAGGGACTGCGGCGCGGGTGGAGGGTGCAGGAGGTTTTAGCAACTTGTCACTCCGAACCGAAGACTGAACGAGAGTCTGAGAGGCCGGAGGAGAGGAAAGCTGAGGTCGCTGCTCGCGGTCAGACTTTTCTCTGAGACGAAGAACACTAGATTCAAAAACCTATTGAGCGCCTAGGTGTAGAGAAAAGAGAAGAAATACAAGCGCACCCAGCTTGCTTGCGTCGAAGAGCAGTGAGGCGACTGTCGAGGTCAGTGGGTTGTGGAAGGTCTTTGGCAGGCATTTCGTGGTCTCTGAGCTTACGGGAGGGTCTGTGCGCAGGAACAGAGTCCATCGAAGTAAGAGTCAAGGCGAACCAAGTTGGCATTTCTATTCCGCAGCACGAGATAAGATCTGTGTGTCACGTGTTTGCTGCGCTGTGGTAATTCTCGTCCGGTTCTGCTCTCTGCGCCTCAGACTCGCTCCGGTGCCCTATTCGCTCGCACGCACCGCAAAATCACTGCAAAATCCCGGCTCATCTGTGATATCGGCCACTGCCACTCGGCATCCGAGTTACCGTCAGCTATCGGCCGGTTGGATCTCTTTCCCGTAGTCTCATCAATTTACCTCCGGATCACCGTGCGGCGCTGGCTGTGACCTGTCCAATCATAATTTGCCATACTCAGTCACGATTCACAATCTGACCTCAGTTCCATGAAATCCGTTACCCCTCTTAGTCCATTCAGTTCACGGCAGTAATGTCGTCAATGAACTTGGTCCCATTTTTCCCAGTGGCACTCGACTGCGGCCGCACAATCCCAGAATGGATCCGCGTCGGTTCAACTGCGCGAGGGTCCTCGAACAGCCGTAGCAAGCTGTCAAGCAGCAGGCTACTGCCCAAAACTGCCGAGCTCAGTACGCTGTCTCAAGCTATAGTCCATGCGCAGTTCGTTGACTATTAACCCGCAGAATCGACGATATGGAGTTGTCCCCGCAGCTGCATTGTTGTTGAGTGCCTGTGCAATGTCTGCCAACTTTGCATAGTCTGATCCAACCCCAGTCCGCCGGCACAGTACAATTTAGGTCCTACATAAGCGACCTCATTTGACTCCTAATATGAGTGCCTGACCTTATGACCGTTTCAGCCTCATTAAGTCCAGGGAACATACTGTACAATGCCATCTGATTGGATCTCCAACGCCCATTGATGAATCCAGTTGCCATTATATTTTTCTTGTGTTTTGAACAATCGATACTCCTGACTCTATCCACCAAATAGAATAGCTTTGATCCTCACCCAAAGAACACCTGATTCACAACCTCAGCCTTTCCATTAACAATCTCAACTTTTCTCCCCTTTTCAACCCTAATCTTCGCAGCAACCTCAACTCCCTTCCCTTCAGGAACATCAACCTCAATAGCCTCCTTTCCCGCAGCATCAAACTCATAAACCCGTATCTCCAAACTCTGGGCATAATCATAATCTGGCTTACCGATGCCAGCAGGACCCAGAACTAGAACACTCCCTTCACGGACCCAAACAGGAATCTCACTGATAGGCACATGTTCTTTGATCCAGGTGGGACCTCGAACGACACGACTTGGATTCCAGAAGTTGGTCCATTTGCCGCAAGGTAGATAGAACTCGTGTTCTTCACCAAGAGGAACAAAGACAGGTGCAACGAGAAGAGAGGGACCTAAATGTGGATTTGTACAGCAAAATGAACGACTGAAGGGTGATATACGTACCGATCATATACTGTCGATCTAGATATTGAGCTGTACGATCCTCCGGAAATTCAAGGAACATGGCTCGTTGGATAGGGTGTCCTTTCAGGCGTGCTTGAATAGACTGTCAGAAACGAGTAGCGTGTCACTCGGATGCAGCCTCAAATCCAGAAATGCGAAGAACTAACGAGGTTATAGATGTAAGGCATTAGGCGATGCTTCGCATCCAACCAAACGGACATATTCTTCGCGGCCTCTTCACCATAATTCCACGGGACACGATAAGAGGACGAGCCATGTAGGCGAGAGTGGGATGAAAATATCCCAAACGCAACCCACCGCTGGTAAATTTCGGGCGGTGGGTGGCCCTAAGAACGAGTTGAATATGCATATGACCTGGTTAGGCTCAGATAACAAACTTCAAATCCACCAATATCATGAGAAGCGTATCCAAAGCCGGAAGTAGTAAGAGATAACAAGCCGCGCATCGCTTCCGCCATTGCTTCCCACGTCGACTCGCAGTCACCTCCCCAATGAACAGGGAATCTAAGAACCGTCGTCAGCTCAACGAATCAATAGAAAAATATCAAATAAACAAATTGTGCATGCCTTTGTCCACCAACAGTCGAGGAACGCGCAAAAACAACGGCCTCTCCCTCTCCGAAACTTTCACGAATAAGGTTGAACACAAGGTCATTGTAAATTACAGAGTAGGTATTATGAAGTCTGTACGGATCTGAGCCGTCGTGGAAAACGATATTTGTATGAGGAATGCGCTCCGCAAAGTCAGTCTAGAATATCGCCTGATCAACCAATCCGAAACTCGCTTGGATTTTCCAGTCGCTCACCTTGAAAGCGTCAACACCGAGATCAATAAGGGCAGACAGTTTAGCGGAATACCATCTCCTTGCATGAGGATTAGTCACATCGAGAACGGCTAGACCTGGTTGCCATAAATCCCATCTGATTCGAAATTGAGCCTTTCTGCAAGGTTGAGAACAAACAAAGACACAAACTGCCAAGGTGACCCATCCTTGCGTTTGATCAAATAATCGCCTTTGACAGCCTCAGTGAAAATAGGCGACAGCTGTGATATATACGGATTGACTACCCCAAATTCAGAATTCAGTTGCGAAGAGATTGTTGCTGTAACTCACTCCACAGGCAAATCTTGACGTTGTATTTTTGCTTGATCTCAGCGAGGTATGCTTTGGGATTCGGGAAATTATCAGGATCGAACGTGAAGGAGCACCTAGGAGGCCTTCAACGACTCCAATTGAATAGCAGTAAGATGGACCATTCACCATTCATATTGTTTCATCCAGAAACAATCAATATGGAAGACACGAACGGGGCACTCTCGCTGTTTCATGCCCTCCAAGAATCCAGATACAGTCTCAGATGAATATGAAGTCAAGAAGGAGGTAGAGAGCCAAAGCCCGTAGGACCAACTTGGAAGGATTCTGCACGAGATATTGAGTACGACGCATTCAAAGTCGGGATTTTTACACCCACGCAGGTCGTCCAGTCATTCTGGTATATTTGTCAAGGATCTAATTGATAAAATCAGGCTGCAGGAAAAAAGGACGAAATTCATGACAGCAGACCTCCAAGGGAGTCTTTCCATAGATGATGAAGTATTCCAGACTCTTGTCCGCGACAGATACGCCAACACGGCTGACTTTCTCAGAGCCAACTTCTACTTCTACCTCTCCAGGGTGGTTGATGAAGACACCGTAGTTTCTGTTGGTGATATAGAACGGAACACATTTGTATGCTTGATCACTGGAAGTTCCTCCATCTTGATTCCAGATCTTGACAGACTGGCCTGAAGGTGGACAGGAATTAACCACCGAGGCATCGCCAAAAACCTCGCTCGATCGGCGTACCATTCTTCACAAATGTACCAAACTGCTCTCCAAATCCATAGATAAGCTCACCAGGGGAGATGTTCAACTCAGAATTGATGTACCGAATAATAGTAGGCAAAGGCTCCGGTCGGGGATTGGACGAAACATCATGAGTCAAACAAGAGCTATTCGACGCACTGAGGTTCGTCCAATGCGAAGGGACGTCAAAAATAGCTTGATATTTAGGCCCCGCAGAAGTGAGAACACGGTCAGGTGATTTGAATGTGATTGAATAAGGGTTCTCGGTGATCTCAGCCTTGAGATCACCACTGGAGATAACAAGATTAGAGCCCTCCTTCGATAGACGAGCGTCATGAATAGGTGGATCATCAGGGAAAAGCTCGATTTCGGGGTGACGGCGCAAAGAAGCAAAATGCTCAATGTTAACGCCAATAACGTCCTTGGTAGGAGAATGTATCCGGACACTCAAAACAGGACCTACACAGCAATCAATAATGAAAAATGATCCTCGGACGTGTATAATGTACCTCCAAGTGTATCGCCGCGGTGTCTGATAGGCCTTGTTGAGACCTGAAGATCGTAGCCACCATCATCTTCGGTGACTTGTACGGCTTGAAGGCCATAGAAGGGTTTAACGCCATTTTTCAGTAACCAAAATCCATCAATAAACTTCATTGTGAGTTTTGAGGCGAAAGAGTGAGATTATCCATAAAATGCCTCTCCTGTATTT
>Ga0153942_1000634_pt1 | contig 13969 bp, 16 predicted proteins | sample TSNJ026MetaG_FD_104731 | JGI IMG/M metagenome (GOLD analysis project Ga0153942, IMG submission 104731) | Attine ant fungus gardens microbial communities from New Jersey, USA - TSNJ026 MetaG | ecosystem: Host-associated > Fungi > Mycelium > Unclassified | place: USA: New Jersey, Brendan T. Byrne... | reverse complement strand
TCGCCAATGCCTCTCGCAGCTTCTCGCTCTCGAGGCTCTGAGGAACACTAGGTATCATGCGCTCCCAAACTTCTCGCTTCTCGATCTCGAGTTCCCGAACATGACTTGTAACTTCTGCCAATTGTGCTGTAGTAATGTGCAGCTTATCGCGGAGCAAATCATTAACCCTATGTGCTAAGGTGGACAAAAATCAACTAGATTGTGCCCGACCTCAGAGAGAACTTGCACTCTGAAAGTTCATCTTTGAGCTCTGCTAGAACTACATTGGCTTCACCAAGTAGCTCCTGCGTGTCGCTGTGGCTGATGACCCCTGAATTTTTTCAGCTCACATAAATTACACCAAACACCAAAGAGCACAAATTAATCATGCTTGTCTTCGAGTGCGACAGTTGTGTGGTTTTTAAGCTCTGTTGCCTCCTTCAAGGCTTCATTCGTACTTCGTTGATATGCAGTATAGGAGTCCCCTATCTCCTTTAGGCTCTTCTCAATAATTCCATACCTAAATGATTATGAAAAACGTGTGCAGTGATAATGAAAAAAAACTACCCTTTCACGAGCTCCTGGATGTCCTTGTTAGAGTTCACCAATTGAGCACTCAACCCTTCTCCCCTTGCGACTTCCTGTGTGTATGCAGTCTTGATCTCTTCTGTTCCCTTCGAGACCTGCTCCAACCTCTCCATAAGCTGTGAAACTTCCTCCTCTTTCGCTTTCATATCACCATTCCGGTTCGTAAACTCCAGAACTTTTGCATCTAATGCAGCATCGCTCTGTTCAAGCTTATCCTGCAACAAGTTGATTTTTGCTGAACTCTCTCCTATTTTCCCCCTTATAATTTCGAGCTCCTGGTTCAACTGCACATTCTCTCGAGACAAAGTACATCTAGAATTCTTCAAAGAGACAGTTTGCAACCTCAACGTTTCGATTATCTTGTTCTGTGTGATGTATGTGTCAACATAAACCATTTTTAAGGGAAATCTACACACCTGCTCTGCAACAGTCCTATAAGCCCTTTTAAATCTTCAAACACGCTTTCTTCGAGCGCATCGTTGATCATGAAGTCGATCTCTTCTTTATTTGGAGGTGCAGACGTCGTCTCTGTTCTAGTCCACTGTTCCTGCTTCGGAACAGGACTTGGAGATGATGGCGGGGGCGTCTCTACTATTCATTGCATCATCAGCATCTAGTAGAGTCCAGCTCTACACATGGAAGAACAGACCTGGTTGCCGAACCTCGTGCAACCTCAACTGGGGCTGTTGTACCGAGGTTGTGTTCGCTGAATATCCATGCAAAAGATTAATACACGGGGTCAGCGTTGAGGTTTTGTCGTTGTTTGGGGTCTGAAAAGGACGAGTCCTTTGCTGAGGAGTCTGGAAAATGTTTTTGCTCGCTTGTCTTTCTCTACTAAAAAAAAACTCGCTGTGTCCGGGCGCGAGAGTTGCGTATTACCTTTGTAAAAGGGTTGGAATTTCCCTGCTTGTTTATTGAAGAACGAAAGGGGATGTATAGCTGGTCCATTGTTATCGCTGTTCATATGCAAAATGAAAAGAAAGATTGAGAAACAGGTGTGTCGGAGAGACCTTAAGGTACCCACATGCCGGGCAATCACTCGCTGCATGTTCGATCCTAATTTTCAACGCTATGGACCTGCATCCAATTATGCAGGTCCTCACATACATCCTCAATAGAGAACATGCATATAGTATAGTTTTGTATGATGAGAATATACATGAACAACACATCCTCTCCATCGATGGACCCCATCTGAATCCTACATCGCCATACCCTTACAAGCCGAAAGCATTGCCAAACACAAGAGTCACAGACACAACCACAGTTGTCGAGAGAATCGCCAGTAAATGCTGTTTATAATCCATGGGGGAACAGCTGTCGCTCGAAGCCGTGAAAGATTTAGACCATTGGGGCATCGCCGGATCGGGCAGAGACTCGATAGCAAATAATTGTTGTTGACCAAGTTTACCAGAACCTACCATGACTTGAAGTCCGACTGAGGGAACACCGTCTACCACAACAAAGAGCAAAGCTGGACCAGGAGCCATGATAGCAGGATTTGGAGGCATCTGAGCTACGCGCAAAAAAGTGTTATTATCTGGAGTAGCACCATACGTTGATTCAAGTTCCACGTAGCGTTGGCCCATGTTCTAGAGAAATATTGCTGATTTGTGACGCCTGTTTTAGTAAAAGAAACGTACTATGCCATGTGTCGAAAACCCTGGCCGGATTACCACCACCTTTGTCCTGGCAATGTTCCAGACATCGCCCCTGAGATCATCCAGAGTAAGGGTAACTGTGAAAGATGATCCTCCGTAAGACAGCTGAGTGGGTAATCCTTGTGGCTCAGGGCGCTGTTCATTGAAATACCGAGGATAAAATAGTTCGACCTTGTACTGTGTCGGATACTTCACGCCATCAACAACATAATCAGAATTAGGATTCGAGCCAGCAACGAGCACAGAGCCTAGTAAAATTATATAAGTTCATGAAAGGAGCATCTAATGAATTGTACATTTACCATCTGGTAGAAGCAATGCGGACGAGTGATACATACGAGGTATATCGCTTCGTGAAAAGCCCTGACTTGACCATCGTTCCCCGGGTAGAGCACTCGAGTTGAATACTAGTGGCATAAGCTGTGGCTCGTCTGCGTAAGATTGCCCAACTGCCCAGCTGGTATTACCATAACCAGCAGTTCCTAGAGTGAAGGTATAACATGAAAATGACCTACAAATAATGAACACAACTTACCAAATTTTGCACCATTCGTGCAGAATATGGTGCCATCGGGAAGAAGAATCAAGTTAGCCATAGTACGTCCATCGGGAAGAGGATCATCATGCTCGTAACTAGGGGAAACATCAGGCGTGATCTTTACGCATGAAGTGGCAGCCTTCTGTTGGATGGCGATGAAGGTCGGATCACTCCACTGGGGTGTGGTCACATTCGACCCCCCACAAAACATGATAGTAGCAGTCCAATTATTAGCGGGTGTCATTGGCAGTACCACAGTACCGGCGCTCGCTGGGTATGTCCTGACCGCATCTGGCATAGGATCTAGCTGAATTTCCGCCCGAATATTGTAATCAAGGATAATTGACGCCCAGTTTGCCTGCATGAAAATGCGCCCAGAAGGTAACAAAAATGCTAGAGGAAATAAGTTCGTTGGCAGAGTATTAGAAAGGAAGGGAGAGAGTATGGAGTCTCCTCTGGGAGGGAAGAACTCGTAGGTTGGATTGTTCTGGTTAGGGTCATTCACATATCCACCCCAATGACAACCTCCGATCTGTACGACAATGAATCCAACATCAAGTTCTATGTCGACAGTCCACGTACAATTATAATAGAACCATCCTCCAAAGTTTCACTAGAACCTCGTCAAATTTGCTCAGGAACACGAATTTACAGGTTCAGAACTTACAGAGTCGGATACCATCTTTCATCCACATAAACATGCGACAATTCCCATTCGCATTTAGTATCATCACAAGGATTCAGCATCCTGAAAATTAAAGTCAAAAAGTATTCTAGGCCAGATAGCACCACATTGAAACATACCGAATTCTATCTCGTGAGTCAATGAGACCTGAAGAAAATCTCATACTCACTTACGAGCGACGTCCATCAAGATCATTGTACGGCGGGCCACCAAATTGACTAATAGCCTGAGCACCTCCGTATGTTACCGCCTGGTTACCACCAATATTGAGCCATGTACCATTCCCAAGAACATTTCCGCCCTAGATAAGCATCGAATCAAATGACGCGGGCCTCAAAAAATACTTATCCCCTACAGCACAAAAAGAGTTTGTGTAAATGTCCATTGGTCTCTGCAAATTTGACCCCACAGAAAATTCTGCCCACAACTGAATAAGCTTATAGCTAAATTAAGTTTCGGATGATGACCTTGTGCCCATGCCGGATGCCCATTGACTTGAGCAGGATTGTTTTCCGCCTTGTCCACGATATAAACCTTATCCGATGTACCCAAAAACATCTAAAGTCATCTAGTATCACGAGAAAGGTCTTTTCAAGCCACCGACCTGTTGAGCGCTGACAAGACTATCTCCAATTACGCGGAATTTGCCTATCTCTCCTTTATGTCGGGGCTGACCCGGCGAAACTTCCATACTAAGTGCCAACGAAACGAAGAGTAAAGAAATGTAGAGCTGTGTGCTCATGATAGAATGTGATTATCGGCGCGTAGTGGTTCAAATGTTGTTGGAGAATGACATATAGCTCACAAATCAGAAGGTGATGTCATCCAAAATAAACATCTCACTATCACGCGACGAGTCAAACTGATTTCTGTTTATCTGGCTGTGCGTTGCAAGTATCAGAATCCGCTCTACTAACCACAAGGAAAATCGGCCCCTCTCGTCTCCTTCCACATCTCTCCCTCTTATTGAACGCCTAATCAGCAGTTGATGCAAGTACCTCGAAGGGTTTGAGACAGAGCCTTCAAAAGACAAGGGTTGTTATTGGTGATAGCGATGATTAAAATAGAGAGCACGAGTCAGAATTAGGTGAGATCTGTGCCATAGGCACAGCTTTGCAAGCGTTTCATTGATATCTATAATGTCTGTAACAAAATATTTTCTCATTTTCAAATGCCCACCGTATATGCTCTGTGGAACCCGAGACTGGACTCAGGCCAAGAAGCTGGATAATGATTTATACTATTGCTATAGGATTAGGCAACCTCTACGGAGGTTGCAAGTATTGGAAAGGCTTGAAGCCCATTGTAATACTATGTGAATACTGACCTGGTGAATGGTAGTGATTGGCATCTCTTAGCTGAATGTACCATTGTTGAACTAAGAGTGTCATTTCTCAAAATTTCTCTGCTCACTCAGGTATCGATGATTATCCTATCTCACCCCACGCTAAGAGTAGAATTTGTCAACAAATTTCAATTACTGTATTCTGTTGGAGAATTTTTGAACCGAAATTGACGAAATACAGCAATTTTCATGTACCGAGAGGTATTACATAGTCACGCCATGAAGGAGCCTTCTGTCTCAAACCACCTCACTTTCTTTGATGTAATGACGAGCGAAAAGATCTGGATGTTGGATGAAAAGGTCAGGTCCGAGGAAGAAGGCCAGCTCCACACACCATTCTGAAGCCACAAGACCTTGAAATAATCTCGAGATTAGTATTAGCTACATCACGGTGAAACCATTATTTCACCTTGTTGACTGCCCTCACTACGGCGATTTTTGAATCTGGGTCAATTTCTGGGTGTTTGATAACTGCAGACACAAAGATATCCTCGACGAAACCTGTCAATTGTTTTAAGCCCGAATTGAATAACGACATGAGAGAAGTCATGAACCGAAGAGTAAAGCGCAATGAACGTAGTCAACTTGGAGCCCTGGTTTCTTTTCACGATGTTTGAAGCCAGAGTCCTCAACACCTGTGTGCATTCTGCCTACTTTGTCAAGGTACTCCCAAGACTTGATATCCGAATAGTCCATGGTGACCAGTTTCACGATATATCCTGATAGGAAGTCCTTACGGAAAATGATCTGAGGATGGTCGAGGGTTATATCCTCAAGAGAGGTCGGCGTTTCTCCAGTGTAACCGGTCTGACGAGGTATAAAGGATTGCGCTGTGATGTTGAAATCAAATAGTTTAGTGTATACTGCATCGACAACAGAGGGGATGAGGGGGGCAAGGTAAGGTTTAGCAGCGTGCAATGCTGCTGCATCTGCTTCGGTGAAGTTGATGAAATCGCGAGTATAGGCAACTCGCGAACTCAGGTTATCTAGTGACTCCGGGGTGATGTTACGCATGGGGAAAAGCAGGTTGACAGGACCACTGTTTTATACACTTCTGTGATACTGATGGGAAAAATCATAGCAGGGTGGATTCTTTCAAACTCGAGGTGATGCGTAATAAATCGCTGGATAAAAAGGCTCTTGATTATGTAACCGACATTTTCGCCTCGACTAGTACCAGTACTCAGAGGGTTGCCGGAGAGCCTTTGCTCCCTGTATATATGAACCTGTTCCCCGGGTATTGCTGTTCGTGAATGCCCATTTCGCACACTCTTGGAGCAAAAAGAATCGTGTGAGGTTGACCCTGATATTTTCTATACGCTAGAAGCATTCTTGATGGTAACCTCCTAGGTCCTTACCTTCGATTCAAATCAATCTCCGCCTATCTGACACACAGCCATGAAGTCCAAATTAGCCAAGCCCTGAAGTTTCCAAAATAGCCAAACCCTGAAGTCCAAGATTATGATAGGAGATCAGCAAGCTTCTTAGATCCGAGAACCAATCTATCGGTTCTCCCTGGTCAGTCAAACCCTGCTCTTAGAGGGAAAGAGACTCGATTGGAGTAAACTGATTGCGGCCGATCACGTGTTGAAACCTTTGAACTAGCTGTCTCGCGACATCAGCACCCACGAGGCTAACTGATCTTGCATCATCAGGTGCCCCTGTCAAGGAATTCACCTTCATGACTATAATAGATTGATGCTAGGAAGGTGAGATTCATCGTAATCATCCCCGAAGTAGAAACCCGATGCAAAATCTGAGAGTGAACGGCTCGTCAAACATCATTCGGTGCTCTAGAGCATTCTCAGATAAGCCAATGGTTAGTGTTTCGTGTTCTTGTATTTTCGGAGGGACTTGATCATTTCCCGATGTTCAACACTCAAGCTGGGTGAGGAGAGAACTTCCACTGCACATATCGATGCGAACACTTTTCTCCTGAAAGCCGAAATAGCTTTGGTTTCAGGGGTTTCGTGGGATATTCGATTATGGCCAAGGATTGAGAATTTCCAACAGCCTCGTTGCTAGTTGCATACCAGCCTCCATTGCATTTATCTCGGAATCGCTTCCTTGAACATCAATTCTATTGTTGAATCAACTTAACTGTACATCAGCTGACGATTCCTCATCGTCATTCGTTTTCGCCGTTTCATTACTCAAGAATCACTTCGGGGCCACTTGGTCCCCTCCTCGTGTTCACCTTGAAACATCACCCAATTGATTAGGGGCATACATTGCTACTATCATAAAATGGACAGTCGATACAGCGGCCATATCATGTACCCTATTTGTGAAAAATTTTTATCTCAAAGCTCGCATATAATGCACTCCGATGGGAGTGGTTCAACTATGCAGCCTGAGATGAAGTGTTTATTATATATCAATCTGTGTTTATTAATTATAAAATTTCTCGAAACAACACAACAGCTGAGAGGTAACCAACTGATTAAATGAGTAAATGCAACCCTTTGTCTTGGATAAAAGGAGAAAAACTTTGAGTGAGGCGCAAGGAGTAAGAGAGCCTCGTGTACTATCTACGTCCTTGATTTCTTATGTGGGTGTTTGGGATGATTGCTCTCTACTGCCCCCCTTTGTCGAGCTGGTTGTTCTGCAGTATTCTCCAGTAAATGCTCCTCATCGTGTCGATTTCTTCTACTTCCGCCTTCGGTTATGCAAGATTCTTTGTGGTGCTCGCGATGCTTGTTCCACAATCCTGGATAATAATCATTGCGACCATCGAGTCGGATCCACTTGTCGCAGATCTTACAGTGCACCCGTTTTTTTTCAACGGCATCTATCAGTGGATCTTCTTCTAATACTTGTTTACGAACCCTCCAGTCCATGATATTCTTCTTCAATTTCTGCGTTGGTGGCTGTGCACCCCGTTCGTGTATGCGATGGGATCGCGTCGGGATATCTTCTGGTGAAGCAAGTGGAAAAGTATTGGAGGCATGAGGCGCTGGCATTGAATCCTCAACCGGTTGATCAGGACCCGAGAGAGACTCCTTGACGATGTCATCCTGTAATTGGGTAGGTTTTCGCTTGCGTTGATGAAGGGGTGGCAATTCCGATCCTTCGCTGGACGGGAGACGAATAAAAGTAGAAGGGGTGGCAGTTGGGAAAGCTTGAGGTGAAGGTTGCGGTCCTTTTGGTTGTACAGGAAATTCTGTTTCAATAACCATATCCCGAATGGCAGATGTAGGTGGAACAATATTTCTGAATCTAATAAAATGAGTGCTATGAACGTGCCCAAAAAAGTGTGATACCTACCTCAATGTCCTCGGACATAACTCATAGTGCTCTGTGAACTCACGGTGAAACCTCTTCCAGGCTGAAGCTGGACTTAGATTGAGTTCAGGGTTGGGGGTCCCATGTTTATATTGATAGCCACAGAAAATGCAATTTTTGTGGCTATATCGGCGAGAGCTGAGTTCAGGTCGAAGATCTGCTGCTTGACTATGGGATTCTTTCCTCGGAATGGGTGGACCTTTCATCTTCGAAGACATAGAGGATGAAGTAGACCGGTAAAGTAGCATGAAGAAAGAAGTAAGTTCTGGGGGCGATGGTCCTCGTGGTAGCTGGTTTTTATAATACTGGCACATGGACCGCTTATGTGTGACAGGTTTCTGAAAGCTGCTCGGATTACCGAGTTATCCACCAGAATAGCGTGCATCGTGGATTCAAACATGTGCCTCGAAGCCTCGTCATCGATACTTGCACCGATGCCGATCTGTAACACATAAAAAAGGAATGAAATATGCACGATATCCAATGGTGTTTTTCTTGGAGCTATCTTCCACCTGTGATGATATATACAACGGTCCAAACGGATCATTGCAACATAGCTACGATTAGTTCATTCAGGCGGATGGATATAACAAACGCTCACATATACAGATACAACACTTGCAGCTTTGGCAGAGTCAAGGAGAATATGGGAACGGCCGGTGGCGAGCAGTGGTCTTATTGTTCGGGCATCCCGTTGCGGTACGGAATGCAGGTGGCTAGGGTGTGGTCATTTTGATCAATAAATGTCCCGTTCTGAAGTTTAAATTTCATACTATCCGCATTAGGAAATCAGAGTGCACTGCAACTTCGTCTATCAAGGCAACCTGAGATAAAAAGTGAACCTTGTCTAGCGTGTCATTAATGCACAGGAGATCTGGATCTAGAGAAGCGAATATGGCCTGCTGCATGGCCTTGGAATTATCTAGCACATGGCACTAGTTACGCCCTAACCTAGACTAGACCTACATCCCGAATCTTCTTTTCACTACCCCATCACTGTGCCCTTAATGAAAGCATATGACCAGTGATAGAGGTGGTATTTCTGGGGCAATTCTTTTGGAATTTCAGAGGCCGAAGATAAAGTTATGATTAGGAGAACATGCACTTGAAGTTCGAAGAAGGAAACATGAATTTCAGGCTACTAATCACCCGTGAGTTAAGAATGATGACTAACCAAAGAGATGGCAACATAAAATGAAAATGTGACATAGAATCAGAATTCCCTGTTGCCTTGTTGATGGCAGTCTAGCCCAGACCATATTGTATGAGTATGCAGTATCGCCGACCGAATCATGACACGCATGCTACATCGTATATATCGCTCATTGGGCTGCTGTACGAGATCAACCTAGCTACTACGTCCATGCCAAGTGCCTCCAAAACCACGTCTACGTCCTACTTCGGAGGTCTCGCTGGGCTTTGCCTCTCACAATGTTGCGTGGACCATGAATATGCAGGCGGCTCCGTGATAGATCCTTCTTGAGTAAGCATCAGACACTCCAAATGATACCAAGTACCTCTCTAAGCTCTCAAAAAGGTCAGGTACCTACAGACGTTTCTTGACACTTGTCCACAAGACATAAGTCAGCTGTTGACATCTCTCTGGTCAGTTGTTATCTGGGGGATCAGAGAAAAAGGAGATGTAACACGAGTCCTACACATATTTGCTTATGATTCGACATCGCTCAAACAACGACGGTCATCACTGTTTCTAGTATCATTATAACCTTGGCAGATTCACACTGCCAAATATTCCTGGAATTTCAATTAAATAAACACCTGGATTATCAAGATGATTAATATTTGTGGAAAATCGATACCTGATTCATACAAAAAAGACCTCAATTCTTGTGCCCCATGAAGTGTTCAATAACCACTCGTGTTTGCTTCTATTTTGCGAAGCTTATAAAAAATAGACACATTGTTCATTAATGGCCAAACAAATTTGATTTCCCACACCCACATATATTATTGGAATTGACGGTCCAGGTGTTAGTTTAGAAAATTGAGCTGGGATCATCGAAATACACCACAGTGCTGAAATATAATTATATAAATCATAATAATCACACCACCAAATACTGATGTCACCTCTTAACGATCCGCAGGTATGATTACGTTCGCAGTAACATTAATCAGAGTGGCAGTGCAGGTACTCGGAAAGTTGTCACAGTGCCAAACAAGGGCTAGAACGCGTTGCACAAGACGACTACGTGTCCTTATTATTTACGCCATGACGCTGCGCACTGGCATATTGCGGTGCTCTTCTGCGCTGTGGATATTATCAATAATTCTTGCTGGCATTGTATCCGGCCAGTCTGACCCAAAAAGTGAAATCTCGTTTTTCGACGACTTTCCGGCACGAATTTTTTTCTTTCACGATACCGATGTATGTATGAGTGGAATTTTTGTTGTATCAAGCGCTCATGTAATTTAAGTCTGCAGTTTATCATGATTCTGTTGAAGGAAATGTCTATGTGTCTTCGGATGAAGGAAAGTCCTGGAGTGCGACTAGTGATATACCTCAGGGGAAGGCGGTGATGGTTATTGAGCATCCCTTCAACAACCGCATGGTGCATACGTTATATTTTGTGGCCAGAGACAGAGCGCTTATACTGACGATAGGCATTTGTACTGACTGACGGCACCAAACACTATCGGACAGAGGATAGGGGAAAGTCTTGGCGTTCATTTGAAGTGCCTCTCTCTCCTGCTCTCGTCCATAAGCCACTGTCATTTCACTCAGATAAGGACAAAAATGGTTACATTCTGTACCAAGGAAGGAGCTGTGATCGTATTGGATGGAACGCTAGATGCTACCACGAGGTGTGTAGTAAGTATGTGATTTTTCGAGTAAAAGGTTCACTTGGTTTACAGACATTTTACACGATCGATAACTTCAGCTCAGCCACTCAGAAGCTCCTTACGGACACATCGAGATGTCAATTTGCCCACAGCAGCCAGGATTTCAGACATGAAGCCCACCCGGATCTCATATATTGCGTTGCTTCCGACACACCAACCTCAGGTGGCGGATACACCCTTGCATCGAGTAGACTTTACTCGAGCACCGACTTTTTCAAAAATGAAAAAACTGTCGAGGATCTTGGCATCGCAAAAAACGCAAAGGGTATCGTTGCTTTTGCAATTGTGTCCAAATACGCGGTAGTAGCATTGAAGGACCTCTCAGAGGCTTCTGATGGTAATATGTTACTTTATGTGACCGTGGATACGAAAACATGGGCCAAAGCACATTTTCCTCATGCTTCCTCTGCTCGGCTTCGTGAAAACGCGTACACCATTGTAGAAAGCACAAGTCACTCCCTTGGTGTGGATGTTTTGTTACACGACCAGAGTGCTATTGGTACCCTCTACTTGAGCAACTCAAATGGAACATATTTCGTGGAGAGTTTGAAGGATACGAACAGGAATGAGAATGGTTTCGTTGATTACGAGAGATTATATGGTATAGATGGGGTTGGTCTTGCTAACGTCGTCGCGAATGCTCAAGACGTTGAACTGGGAAGGGCGCAAAAGCTCTTGAAGACACAGATAACGCACAACGATGGACATACGTGGGATTATCTGAAGCCACCCTCCATAGGCAGCGACGGGAGCCAAATTCAATGCAAATCAGCTGACAAAGAGACATGTTCCCTCCATTTACATTCTGTCACCAATTCACATAATTACGGCCGCGTCTTTTCTTCGCCCGCCCCTGGACTTGTCATGGGTGTTGGATCAGTTGGTGAATATCTTAAACCATACGAGGAATGTGATACATTTTTGAGTGTAGATGGTGGTGATACGTGGCAGATGGTCCGAAGGGATGCACACAAGTATGAGTTTGGCGATCAGGGTAGTATCCTCGTCGTGGTCAACGATGAGGATATTACCGATTCCATTACATATTCCCTTGATCTCGGGAAGTCATGGTAAGTACAGTAATATTTCTCTGGCTTGTGGGTCTCCTCTCTCATTGACCATTGAACCAGGAAGGACTATAGCTTGGGTATCAAGCTGCGCGCTCACGGGTTACTCACTCTTCCCGACTCGACATCTCAAAAGTTCTTGCTCTTAGGATCAGTTGCTCGCAAGGACCAGACAAGTAATGATGGCAAAGTTGTGATCGTTCACCTTGACTTTAGTCCTACCAGGAATCGTAAATGTCAAGAAGATGACTTTGAGAAATGGTATGCTAGAAAAGGTGACGGAGAAGATGCAGAGTGTATCATGGGGCACAAGGTAGGTACTTTTTCGTTGTCTATTTAGGATCTTCAGTTGACTCCGTTCAACCAATAGCAATGGTATAAACGTCGCAAGCCTGATGTTGATTGTTATGTTGGGGAGAAGTATCTCGATCCCGAAGAACATGATGAGAATTGCCAATGTACAGAAAGCGACTATGAATGGTAAGTCCAAGTCCGTGATTGGGGCTGAGTTTGCCGACTGATCTTGTTGCAGTGACTACAATTTTATACTCGATAACGATAGATGCGTCCCTGCTGGCCCTGAACCAATACCTGCTGGTGTTTGTGTAGACAGGAAGACATTTCAGGGATCCTCTGGGTACCGTAAGATTCCTGGGAATACTTGCACAGGGGGTGTCGACAAGGACAAGCCCGTAGAAAAAGATTGTTCCAAAGGTTTCTGAAAGTCATTGTTAATAATATCGGCATTTACTGACAAATCATCTGCAGCCGCTCCACCTGAGGGTAAAGTTGTCCACCAAAATGTATGCATTTCATCGGCTGTGTAAATAATGATTAATTTACTTTGGCGATAGTTCGAGTTCAATTCCGAAATCGTTCAGCATGCATATTTCAAACACTCAACGGTGTGTATTGGCAATTGAATCCCTCTCTCGTCTTCACCCTTGATGCTTATTTTAGACAATTCTTGTTCGTCTCCTTGATCATACGGTCTGGCAATCGAGCAACGAGGGATACACCTGGCAGCAATTATTTCCAGACAAACGTATTCTCACTTTTTATCACCACAAGTTCTCAGACGACAGGGCATACCTCATCTCTGACACTAACGAATATTACTACACTACCAATTCCGGTCAACAATGGCATACTTCAAAAGCGCCAACGCCTCCCAACACCTTCGGTGTTCAAGCATTACGGTTCCACCCGACCGAGACTGAGCAGCTCATTTGGGTCGGAAGTCGTGATTGTGGGCCGGATTCTGATCGATCACAATGTCGTGCGGAAGCAAAATACTCGAGGAATAATGGCAGGCAGTGGTACGATATTGCAGACTATGTCAAAAATTGTGCTTGGGCGAGAGACGCGTTATTGGATGCTGATCCAAGCGAAATCATCTGTGAGTCTTGGAAGGACAAGAAGGGAACGCAGAGGAATTTTGACGAGTTGAACAATAATTTGGAGTTAATAGCGGGTGGTCAGTATTATGAAAGGAAGAAGAAGTTGTTTGATCATGTAGTTGGATTTGCGAAGTTTTCGGAATATTTGGTTGTTGCAGAAGTGAGTAAATTAACCTGAGCTGATCCGAAACCACCCATGTGTCTAATACTTTAGCTAGTTACTACCCAAACAGCATACTCTCGATCTTCAGGTCTCTCTAGACGGGATCCGGTTTGCTGCTGGCCAATTTCCAGCAACGATGCATCCCTCTGCACATGTACGTTGAAGAAAAATGCCCATGCATGTCTCATAATCTTGTCAGGCCTATACCATTCTGGAATCAAACACTCATTCGCTCTTTCTTCACATGACAATGTCAGAACAGCCATCAGGACCTGGCCTGACGCCTAGGACTGTGCCACACCAAGGCTCTGCTTTGATAACTCTTAGAAATGGACTTCTACTGTGAGTTATACTGGCGCCGCCCCCGCAATAGAGTCTGTTAATCACGCAGGT
>Ga0153942_1000633_pt1 | contig 13969 bp, 12 predicted proteins | sample TSNJ026MetaG_FD_104731 | JGI IMG/M metagenome (GOLD analysis project Ga0153942, IMG submission 104731) | Attine ant fungus gardens microbial communities from New Jersey, USA - TSNJ026 MetaG | ecosystem: Host-associated > Fungi > Mycelium > Unclassified | place: USA: New Jersey, Brendan T. Byrne... | reverse complement strand
GTATAAGAAAGTGATAACGAATGCTGCCAATAATGCTGTCCTGCTTATCGTAAAAAATATGAAGGTAATAAGCCCACCTGCAAGAATATAATAAAATGCTTTGATAAGTCGACCTATTATTTTTTTCTGTTCTGCTTCCAACCTTTCTTTACTGTTCAGCACATACAGGCGATAAAGCACCATAATATAGGTTACAAGATAAAACAGCGCATTCATGTTGCAATTGTTGAATGCACCTTTATAACGTACTTCATCGTAGGGACGGAATCCGTATGCAAATATTTGAATGGCAAAGAATCCCCAAATAATCCCATCTGCCATGCCATTCCATAACTTTTTCCCTTCTTCACTGCCAATGGGAATCAGGTAAAACATTCCGAACATTACCAGGAACCATACCTGCCATAGGCTTCTAAACGGAGAGAATGTCATGAAAGAGACCATAAGGAGCCATGAAATTGCCAGAATCCCTGCCCGTAGCTTCCCTTTCCGGCTCCATTCCTTCCGGGCTCCGTTTTTCCATAATTTATATTGCCTTAATTCATTCCGACTCTGCCATATCCTTATGCCAACGATTCCCAGGCATCCTACATTTAATGCGCCTGAAATATACTGATAATGATATATGCGTCCCGGGTTATGGCTCCATATAATATAACCCAGACAAGTACCAAAAGTCCATATGGCAAGCCATATAAAACAAGGGAACTTTTGATTTTTTTTATTTAATGTTTGAGAAGCAGATTTATTTTCAGAACATTGTATTAGGATAAGCATCAGAACTATCATAACAAAACCTGTACAATTGGTTGCCAATGCCCAACGGTCTCCATCCTGACTTCCCCGGACCCAGTCAATCAGAACCAGAGCAAAAAAACAGATCGTGTATACAATTTGCTTCTTATCTATAGTTCCTCTTCTTTTTGCTAGTATATCCATTTTTAACATTCCACCTTTAACTAAATTTCATCTTTATAATTATATCCATTTTATTTATAATGTCGTTTTCTTATTTTTGCCAAATGAGTACATGCTATTTTTGCAAATATACTCTTATCTTGTCCATAGCATATAATAAATGCACTATAAAGTATGGAAATCTATAAATACAATAAAAGAATGGATAAAGATTTTTCCATTCCTTAAATGTAAATATTGAAGTTGACAACAAAAAGGTTACCTTTATCTATAAATATCATATCACAATTATTTTTACTTGGCGAGGTCGAAAATGAAAATTTAGATGAAATAAAAGCCAAAGGTAGTGGTTTAGGTGTATGTTTTGATTTTGTCTTTTCGCTATAATATGTGAATTCACACTTCATATAGTATACTACTCAATCTTTTATAATAAGCAATTCCCGCTATAATTTTAGGTAGATTAACAATTGTTATTCTCACCTATCTTCCAGTGATAAGCCTGTAAAGTTTAAAACATTTGGTGAGATAGTAAATGATTAGGAAGGTATACTAATACACCGAAATAACTGACTTTACCCTTTATTTAAAATCTTTCTATATATTTGACGTAACTTACGATAAGGATATGTTATTCCTCTGCCTAATCTAAATGTTTTAGATGATAAAAGATTCTGCAGGCGATCCTCTGAAGTCCCCTCCATATTTATGCCTAAATGCTCATTTTTTTTTATCTTTTTAACAATATTAGAAATATCGTTTGAAACTGTATTAGCATATACAAAGCGTGCAGTTCTAGGAATCCATAATAAATAATAGCCAATTTTGTATGAAGGTGACTTTGATATAGCCCAAAATAATGATTCATTCTCATCCGCTATATACTCATCCATTTTTGTTACACCAATTTTATCATGTTTATTATGATTTACATTCATCACAGATATTCTTAAATCATCCTCAAATAATTTTCCACTCTCCATGATCTCATTTATTTTTCCATCTGTTACTTCTACAAATGTTGGTTTGCATAATTCTTTATTCTCTCTTATATGATGTGAAATAAGATCAAATTTATGGTTTTTGCTAAAATATTGTACAGTTTCTATTGATAAGTCTAATAATTTATCTTTTGTAAGAGACGTAAGTATTCTGATAAACTCATCCTTGTTTCTCCATGTCATACTACCATGAAATGTAAAATCCATTATTTCCATTCGCCTGTAGCCTTTATATGAAATCACGGGTACTCCTATTGAAAAAACTTCTAAAGTAAGTTTATAGGATACAACCGGAAATGGTTCAATAAAAACATCCACCTTGTTCAATAATAATGACCTCGCAACATTTTCTTCCCATTCTATATAAATAAATGATTCATATGGCAATTCAGCTAACTCTAATCTTTCAGTAATATATGACTTAATTTCTTCGGGTATATTCCCATAATGTATGTGTTTCCCATGCGTATGAATCAACAACTCAAGTATAAAGTCTATATAGCGATAAGGAGATTTTCCATCAACCTTATAGTATCTTGCTGCACCACTGGCAGTAATTAGTTCTTTATGTTCATTAAATGGCTCGTAGTGCAGATCATCACAATCTCTAGCTCCTTCTTCCCACGTTGGTATATATAAGACCTTATCTTGAAATTTTTTTAACATATAATAATCTGATGGTCTCTTCGCAATTATCCAATCAATATTGGGATTAGATATTCCACATATAAAACCATGATCGAACGAAAATAGGCATATATTTTCACAAATACCTGACTGCATCAAAACTTGACCATAAACATCATTATGGGCACAATAATAATATGACCTGTATGGTGAAATTTCAATATATTTGGTATAAAAATAATCCAGTTTCTTATTATCATTCTTTGGCGGTATTACAACTTCTAAATTGCAAAATGAACGAAATATTTGTACAGTATCTTCATCAAGACTATCCATATTCGTTACAAAAAGAAACACCTTTTTATCCGAATAAATCTTAACAAGCTCTAATATCTCTTTAAAAATCCCTCCACCCTTTGGATTAAAAATCCCATTAATAATACATATACAATCGTTATTCCGGATTTTCTGGATATACTCTGGATGATTTAAGCGGTATATATATCCTAATGAAGCTGATAGACTATCAAAGTACTCAGAGTTATAGACTTCCTTTAAAACAAAATCTTTTTGAGCAAATGCAAATTTATTTATAAATTTTCTTATACGCAATATACATTCTTCAATTGATATATAACTGTATTTTCTTGTTTCATTTACTGCATTTTTAAGTTTTTTCTCATTATATTTTATTAAATTATCAATAGCCTCTCGCTCGAACTCTGTATTGATATTCTCTCTATGCTCATTTAGATAATTTATCTGATAATTAAATTGCTCAGTTTCTTTTAAATGAGACCATATTCCATCATTATTGAATGAATAAACAGACCCAATAAAATCTAATACCTTTATCTTTTTTCCAGAATACATTAAATGAAAAGTAGTGCGTGGTGTGTCACCACGATATAACTTCATTTTAAAATATTCTGGTACATTATCACGAAAGATATTTCTATACATGTAAGTTGCAGTATGATAATAGCCACTAGATTGCTTAAGAAAATCAACATAGTTAAATTCTTTAGTATTACTTCTATCTGCTACAGATATATTTTCATCACCCAGATCTAACATATACTGCGTAGCAGTAGCAACATAGTTTCCTTGTATATCTGAATCTAAAAAATTTACTTGTCTCTGTAGTTTATCAGAAATAGTATAATAATCATCACCATCTAGTACACAAAAATAATCACCCTTTGAATTGCTCAATCCAACGTAAAAGCTATATGCATTACCACTATTCTCTTCATTTTGAAATAGTTTTATACTGTCTTTATTCTCCATATATTCTTTCACAATAGATGTTGTAGTATCTGTTGATGCATCATCGACTATTACAATTTCAAATTCGAAATTAACCTTTTGATATAAAATCGAATCGATTGCACGTCTTAGAGTTGTTTCAACATTATAACATGGCATAATAATAGATAATTTTACTGTACTTTTTTCTTTTCCCGTTATTATCATTGTATCTAGATCCTCTCCAAATTCACTTTTATTAATAAAAAATAGAAATCCTACTTTTCCATAAATTTCACATATTCATCAATTACATCTTTTGTTTCTCCGATACGTACAATAACTCCATCATTCATCCACATTACTTTATTACATAAATCAGTCAATGCTGAAATGCTATGTGAAACCATTAATACCGTTCGATCTTTATCACGTATAAGTTCTTTCATTTTGTTATAACTTTTCTTTGAAAAGTGTTTATCACCAACACTTAGAACCTCATCAATTAATATAATGTCAGTAGCTAACATAATATTTATAGAAAATGCTAACTTTGAGTACATACCACTTGAATATGTTCTTACTGGGCGATCAATAAAGTCATCAATTTCAGAAAATTCTATAATCTCTTGAATCTTTTTTAATATGATAGCTTCTGTATATCCTAATAGCATTCCAGATAGATATATGTTTTCTCTTCCTGATAAATTTTCTCTGAATCCAATCCCCAATGCCAGTAACGAAACACTATTCCCATGCAAGTCTATCACCCCGGCATTTGGGTTAAATACCCCGGCAATTGCTTTTAATAAAGTAGACTTTCCGCTGCCATTTCTACCAATTATTCCCATAATATCACCCGTTTCAACTTGAAATGATATATCATTAACAGCTGTAAAAACATTATTCTTATCACTATTTTGATTAAATATTGTTCTAAAAGATGACTTTGTCATATATTTATAATTAATTGTTAAATTTCTCACATCAATAGCATTCATATATTATATCACTTTCACATAAGTATTTTCATTATTGTATATAATTTTTATTCCAAGAATCAACAAAACACTCGCTATTATTGTCCAGATTACCCAACCCAACATATCAGGTGTTTGTTCATATAATAAACATTTTCTTATATTAGAAATAACGAAAGCTATAGGATTGACTATTTCAAGAATTTTTCCAATTGGCTGTGGCATTCGATTAACCACATCATAAAATATTCCCGTTAAATACATCAAAAAATTTAATAAAATCGCTACTATATAAGATAAATCATTTATAAACACTCCAACATGCAAAAGATAGCTTCCTAAGCAAAAAGTAACTAAAAAAAGAAGAAATAAAAAAGGTATAAAAAATAAAATATTCCAATTAACTGGTATATTGTATAATATCATCATTATTACAACAATGGCAAAAGAGACAATCAATTTAAATCCATTAATTAATATTCTAATAACTAATAATATATACTTAGGTAAATATACCTTTGAAATAATTCCTTTATTGTTTCGAATCAAATCCACACTATTTGTCATTGTTTTACTAAAAAAACTCCACAAAGATAATCCAACAAAAATAAACACTGGGAAATATAGTTCTGAAGCTTTAAAGACATAGCCAAATATAAATGTATAAATTAACATCAAGCAAAATGGCTCTAAAATCCACCATACCCAATTAAGATATGAATTTGAAACTTCCGATTTCAAATCAGCCTTTGCTGCATAAAAGGCATATTTCCAATATTTTTTTAGATCTGTATATAATTTTTTGATCACATCTATCCCAACCTTTTCTCAATTTCTACCAAAAACGTTCTTTTATAATATTTCTTTTTTCTTCTCTAATTATGCTATTGTTCGGCACATCATGTGTTACAACTGTTCCTGCTCCTATAATTGCATTCTCTCCTATTACAATACCAGGTAATATAGTCGCATTTCCGCCTATTGAAGCTCCTCTCTTAATTAATGTCTTCTCCAGGGAAAATTTTCTATTCTTTGACTTAGGATATCTATCATTAATAAATGTAACATTTGCTCCTATAAAAACATCATCTTCTATTATTATACCATCCCATATTTGTACACCACACTTTATTGTAACATTGTTTCCAATAATAACTTGATTCTCCAAAAAACAATGGCTACATATATTACAACCCGAACCAATTTGAGCACCGGGAAGGATTACACAGAATTGCCATATATTAGTGTCCTTGCCGATGTTATTACTTTGAATATCTGATAGTTTATGGAACATAGTACTCCCTTCTCCTTAGAAATTATTAATAGCTTCTATAACATAAGATACTTCTTCATCTTTCATACCATAATACATAGGAATACTTACTTCAGTTTCAGATATTGCCTCCGAAATAGGGAACTCACCGCTAACAATATTTAATTCACTATATGCTTCATGTAAATGCATAGGTACGGGATAATGTATATTAGTTCCAATTCCTTTTCCGTTCAAGTAGTTGATTAATTTCAATCTGTCGTTACACCTTATGGCATATATATGCCATACATTTTTATAATCTGTGTTTGAAGGTAACGGCTTAATAATTTTGTCATTTCTTATAGTTTTATTATACATTCCGGCAATAGTTTCCCGGCGCTGATTCCATAAGTCCAGTTTTTCAAGCTTTATACTTAATATACCTGCCTGCAACTCATCTAATCTTGAATTTATCCCCATTAATTCATGTTGATATTTTATTTTTGATCCATAGTTGCCTAACATTTCTATCTTCTCTGCTAATTCCTTATTGTTAGTAACCACTGCTCCTCCATCACCTAATGCACCAAGGTTCTTTCCAGGATAAAAACTAAAACCAGCTGCATCTCCAAGACTTCCGACCTTCCTCCCTTTATACAAGGCACCATGAGATTGTGCAGCGTCTTCGATTACTTTCAGATTATATCTACCAGCAATTTCATTTATTTTATCCATATCAGCGGCACGTCCATACAAATGCACTGCAATAATGGCTTTTGTTTTATCACTAATCTTTTCTTCAATCAAATCAGGATTTATGGTATATGTCCTTTCAATTGGTTCAACTAACACCGGATTTGCGCCTGCATAGGAAACAGCCAGGCCAGTTGCAATAAAGGTATTTGCAGGAATAATAACCTCATCTCCTTTACCAATGTTCATTGCCTTAAGTATTAAGTGTAAAGCATCCAATCCATTTCCACACCCAATACAGTAAGATGATTGGCAATACTCAGCAAATTTTTGTTCAAAATTATTCAGTTCACTACCTTTAATAAATATATTCTTATTAAATACATCGATTAATTTCCGTTCTATCTTATTTGCAATTTCCTGATGCATTTCTGTAAATTCTACAAATGGTATATTCATCATTAACTCCACTTTCTATATAGCTAAATATGCATATATGTTATTTAATATTATTCATAAATTCATTATAATCTCTGATATAATCACTCTCATCATAATACTCAGATGCCAGTACCATCAATACTGCATCTTCTGAAAAATCATACATCTCCCTCCATATATTATGTGAAATATATAATCCTTCAAACGGTTTATCCAAACATATAACTTTTTTATCAGATCCATTATCCAATAATATTTTACATGATCCGTGTATACAAATTAGTATTTGTTTTAATGACTTATGAGCATGAAATCCTCTTCTTACATTCTCACCAGTATCATACATATAATAAACTCTTTTAATTTTAAACGGAATATCTTTATTTTCTTCTAATGCTACCAGTTGACCCCGTTCATCACCATGTTGTTGGAATACATATTTAATTACTTGCATTTTCTCTCCTTATTGTCTTATATCAAACAAATATATCCTTAAATTGCTTAATATTTTTATCCTTTTATTCAAATAGTTTGGCATCTCTAAAAAATGAAAAAAGAATCTATACATAAAAACTACTATATATTTAAAACTGTGTTGCATAATGTATATCCTTTTTATTGAATTCCATGTAGGGTCTAGACGTTTCATACCAGTACGATTATAATCATAGATCCGTGCAATTTTCAAAATAGTAGAAAGTCTTAATTTTTCACAATAAGGCCAAATTTCTTTATCATATATTGTTATATAATCCTTATTGCTCCACTTTTCAATAATCTCATCTGACTTAACTGGTCTACTAACACCTCCTTCACGATATAATAAAATAGGATAATTAATAAACCAAAATTTTTCTTTATTTCTTGTCACCTTTAAAAAAAAGGGCCAATCTTCAATAAGATGATAGGATTCGTCATGTGGAAAATATTGTAAATATTTCTCTCGACGGAAGGCCATTGCGCCTATTGGGAAGCGACATTTCTCACATAAATGTTCAAATTGTTCTGCTGGATTCATCTCATTATATGCTACTGCCTCATAAGGATCTATGTAGTCCTCTCCTATTGGCTCTAATTCATAATTACATTTAATACTGCGTCCATAAATTCCACAAATATTATTGTTATACTGTTCTAGCGCTTCTGCAAAAATACATAAAACAAATTCATTATAGAGTACATCATCTGCTGCAAATATATATATATATTTGCCAGTCGTATGTTTAATTGCCAAATTTAGATTCTTGACTGTCCCCTTATTAATATCTGATGTAATAACCTGAAATGAACATAAATTATCATTCATATTTTTAACAATATAATTCTCAACTTCCGCTTTATCAAAATCAGTACTACAATCATCTGAAAATATTAATTGAATTTTATTATAGTTCTGTGTTAACACTGAATCCACAGCATATCTCCAAAATTTATTTTGATTATAATGAAGTATAATAACAGAAAATATTTTTACATCTCTCATAAAATCCGCTCCCTACCAAAATTAGTCAAAGAGTACCATTTTTTATAGTGTTGTTAAAAATTGTAGTTCTTTACTCACAATGACATAAACATCTTTGCTTCCTCTATATATTCCTTCATGAAACTCAATTTTATTGTAATTTAAAAGGTTAACAACTTCCTTTACTGCATTTTGATCAGGCAATCTTTGACAATCATCAAATATAATAACCCAATTATCATCTAGGCTATCAGGAATAATGCTTAAAATATCTATTCTTCTATATTTAATAGTATCAGGCTGTAACGGTGCATCAATTATAAACAAGTCAAATTTCTTTTCTTTAAATTTTTCAAATCCATCATAAACCAAAACATTATCATCCTTATATGCTTTTGATATTACTGGCATTAATAAAATATTACTATACTTAGATACTTTATTGTTCCTATTCCAAAATTCCAACCATTTTTCGTTTTGCTCCACACATATGTGATCAGCTTGCATAAATGAATTATACTGCATTACCATATGCGTAGATTGTCCTAATCCTAATTCCAAAATGCTCTTAGGATGTGTCTCATCTAATACTCTATATAATACATATGCAAAATTATATCCAATAGCTGAACGACCAAACGAAAAATTTTTATATTTCAGCCACTTTGATTCAATAATAGTGTCATGAAAAACATCAGCCCACATTACCTCTTTAGAATTACGTCTAATTTCTTGTGCAGCTGCATATATCTTATTATCTAATGCAACAAGAGTATTGTACGTCTCTTCTATATGACCCAATAATGCTTCTATTGTCTTTTCTTCATTAGCCATAACACTTTTCTCCTTAAAAGTAGAATATAAATTTAATTATATTCTATGTTTCAGCAAATAATCTCTTATTTGCTTTTTAAATGGTATGCGGATGTTTGCTACTTTTAATGCTAAGTTTATAACAACACTTGAATCAATAGTGCTAATTCTATTCTCAAGATCATTAATCTTTGATAATAATACTTCTTTGTCCTCTGATAATTTATTCCCGTATAAAAATGCATTACTTAAACATTTTTTGTCCTCAAGAGTAAGTCCATATTGCTCTCCATCTGTAATAGTTTCCAACTTATATAAGTTAATATAATCACGTACCATTTCCTTTATTGATTTATGAACAATATGCTCTATATTATTTTTACATTGATTATAGTTCTCACCTCTTATCTTCCAACTGTTGATTATTTTCAAAACACGTTGTAATAATTTATCATCAAGTGGAACCACTTCTCCATACTTATACTTTTTTACCCTCTCCCCTAATGCACCAACATCCGTTGTAATAACTGGGATATTGCTCAAAATTGCTTCTGACAGAGTATATGAGAAAGTTTCTGGCCATTTAGATAAGATACATATTGCATCTATCTCATGAAATTTTAAATGTGTTCCTAGATCCTCTTGGTAATAGTAATCCATCTTTATTAGATTTTCTTTTTCCAGGTACAACAGGCTTTCTTCTCCTATCCCCCCCAAAATAAACCATTCAACATCACTTGGACCATGCTTTATGATATTGGCAATTTCATTTCCACCTTTTTCTTTATTTATTCCACCAATGAATGCAACTCTAAACTTATCAGATCTCTGAAATATGACATCTTTAATCACTTCTTCTTGACCTCGTTTAGCATAGTGGATACCTTCTTTTACTAATATGGCTGATATCCTTAGATCTCCGCTTACCAAAATATTATTCGGTACAAAAGCGATAAACGTATTTTTTGATTGTAATACGGATATATTTTTACTAAAATTAGTGGGCAAATAAATGCTTTTACCTTCTTGGTCGATTATCTTTAATATTATCTTATATCGTTTATTTTCCTCTCCCTTTAAGTATGCTATACCAGATATTATAATACAGGGATTTGCTTTATTTATCTTTTCAATCAACCATTCAAAATTATCTGTAAATTGAATATGTTCATTAATTATTGATATTATTCCAGGTTGCACAACGCCATGCTCTATTACACTTATTTTTTTTTGTAACTCAGGATAATAATCAGAAAATATTTTTTTTGCACTTTCCGTAGGAGCAATAATATGCTTACATGTTTTTAGAACCGTCTCATGTTGTCGTCTCCACATCTCTATATAATTACAATCAATATACACTTCTTTTTGGTGTGCCAAGCATTCAGCACATAGTTCACTACTCTGTGTTTTACATATTTTCCCGTTCATGTTCAACAACTTTTCATTGGGACATATATAATAATAATCATGAATTGAAAAAAATACAGGAATATCTAACTTTTCAGCCTCTAAAAAAATGTCTAATGATGTAGACATCGTATGATGAACATGAACAAGACTAATTTGAAACCCCTTTAATATGCAATGAAATACACTTGACAACTCTCTGCTAAATAGAGCTGGAAAAAAAGATTTTTTTCCAATAATAAATCGAAAAAGATATTCCCGATAATCTACATATGCAGTAATATATAAATATTCATTATCACGGGTAGCAACAAAAACATTACAGTCTTTGCGTAATTCAAAAGTTAGGTGCTTTACGTGTAATTGCGTACCTCCAATATTATCGCCAGTTCCTTCCCGAAAATCCGATTGTAATAGGTATAAAATATTTTTCTTTCCAGATAGCAAATCAAAATATAGTCCAATATTTTTTCCTATAGAGGCATTTGGGTTTATTTGACAAAATAAATCATTATTTTTCATCTGAATAGGATAGCGTGTTCTTAAAATTTTATCGTGTATGCGAATATAATCTTGTTTTTCCTTTGTCAAAAAAGACTTCGTTCCACTATGATAAATATAAACATCATCGCACATCACATGAATGTATCCTATTTGTTCTGCTCTATAACAAAAATCATTCTCTTCTCCGTACCCTCTTCCAAATGTTTCAGCATCAAAGTAACCTATAAGGTTGATTACTTCGCGCTTAATAAACATACAAAATCCATTAGCAACTGTTATCTGTGGATACTTTTTCAAACTGCATCTATCAATAATATAAGCAGCTCTTTCAAGTGTCATACCTTCTGGTAATTGATTCTCTTCGCAAAAGTTCGGCACAGAACATAATGTAGCGTTATTTGAAAGAGGAGTTACTGTTCCTATTGTCTTGCTACTATACGCACACCTGGTAATTTTCTCTAGCCAATATTCTGTTACAATAGTATCTGAATTTAGAAGCAATACATCATTTGTACTGGATTGCGCAATTCCTAAGTTGATATTATTAGAAAAACCTCTATTTATTTCATTATTGATCACTAGTATATTGTCTTTGATTTGATTGCTTAAATATGGAATAATTCGTTGGTCAGAACTCTTATCATTAATTAAAATAATCCTGTTTTTTGTTAAGTCTGTATAATCTATTACACTTTGTAAACAAATCTTTAACTCATCAAATGCATTATAAATAGGTATAATAATATCAACACTCATATCTACGTTACCTTTCTTGACATTACTATATAAAATCATTCATACATACAACATAATTATATGCTTCACAAATAGTTTTTACATGATCTTTATAATTTAGTTTAATATCAGCATTTACTATATTCCTATTAATTCTATTTAATATTTCCGGATCTTTACAGATTGTAAAAATAGAATCAAGCAAATCCTCACCATTGTCTTTTACTACTATTCCAATTTCTTCGCCACAGTGCTGTATTACATCCTTCGCACCTACTTTATCCGTGAGTAATACTGGGATACCATAACTAATGGCTTCTAATACTACCATTCCAAAGGTTTCCATACACCTACTTGGTACAACAAGTACATCCATACTATCAAAAACCCTGTTTAGTTCATCATGACTGTATCGCTCGTGATAATAGCAAAACTTATGCTGTATTTTTTTATAACTGCCATATATATGCAACTCAACTTCTATCTGTTTATTTTGAGTTAATTCAGACAGAATTTTTAATATCCTATCAAATCCTTTATGTTGATAATCGCCTCCTAAATATCCTAAACGTACCACTTTCTTAACATATCGTGTTTTTCTATTATCACAAATGCTACGATTACTGATGTTTATAATACTACCTGGTAATTTCCCGAAATATTTCTCGTATACCTTTCTTGTATTACTACTGTTAAAATGAAAATATGTAACTAATTGATACATCTCTTGATAATATTTAAACAAATTTTTGTAATTGATAGTATCGATTTGCCCAACTTTATCTTGTTTATAGTCACTCCTTAATTCCTGTAATTTATTCTTGAGTTTTTTACTCTCTAGTAAACTGATTAAATAATCACTTTTTCTATATATCCTGTAAATCCTTGATTGTTCCAATATCAATCGTTTTTTGCTCAATGCAAATCGACTACACTCTTGGCAATGCAATCCGGGCTTGCTACAAACACTATCTCCAAACATCAGATCAGTTTTTGGGCAAATACCAAAATAGTCGTGTGTGCTATAAAAAACAGGAATATTTAGTTTGTTGGATGCCAGTAAAAATTCTTTATACAACCCCATAAATGTATGGATATGTATAATATCGGGATTAGTCTTTTGAAGAAATTTTTCAAATATATCCCCTTGACAAGATGATGTATACCACTCTACGTCAAGTATACCGTTTGCCATCGGTATAGGTAAGGGATTGTTTATATAAAATATTGGTATACCCTGCAAATTTCCACTTTTTTGTATAGAGACGTTTCTACTTTTTTCTTCTTTTAGATAAATAGGACCCGGAAGCAACATTAATACATTTTCACCTTGTTCCTGCTCCCCTAGCATTAAATCCGTTGCATACTTTACTAAACCGCCTCCTCGCACAGGAGTCAGACCAACAAGATAATGTAAAATAATCACAATTTTATTCCTCTTTCAGATAAACTGACTTGCTATCATACAAGATATAGATTAAATAAACATATCTTTAACTTTTTATACGCTTGCAAATCCAATGAAGACTTTTTAACTAAAAATGATAAATCCAACTTATCCTGTCTAACAATACAATGATCAGAAATCCATGATTTTTTTACAAATAGGAGTCTGATTAATATGATTTTCAAATAAGTTAATTCTACCCTTAGAGTAAGCTCCTTCACGAAAAAGACAGAGAACCTACCAACAGTAGAGTCTCTGCCACACCTGACGGCTATCATGACGGCTTATAATTTTGCGATCATTGAAAGCTTTTCCATATTATCCTTCTTCAATCCAAAAGAAGAATGCACATATCTATTCAAGGTAATATTCACACTGGCATGTCCGAGTATTTCACTCAGGCTCTTTACATCAAACCCAAGTTCCACGCATCTC
>Ga0153942_1000631_pt1 | contig 13986 bp, 10 predicted proteins | sample TSNJ026MetaG_FD_104731 | JGI IMG/M metagenome (GOLD analysis project Ga0153942, IMG submission 104731) | Attine ant fungus gardens microbial communities from New Jersey, USA - TSNJ026 MetaG | ecosystem: Host-associated > Fungi > Mycelium > Unclassified | place: USA: New Jersey, Brendan T. Byrne... | reverse complement strand
GGCCGCGATGACATACCCACGTGGTATACTTCGTTTACAACGGACAGTGGCCCAGAATGCCGGAAAGACAATCGCGCTGCGCAAAGAACCGGAGATATAATTCCAATCCAGGATTGTGATTTGTCCCTTCTGCACCAACACAAGGGCCATGCAGGACAGCAGAACGGCGGTAATGACTATGCGGTTGAGTAGAAGTTCACCTCGCCCGCCGGGCCGGATGCACTTGAGCCTTCGCACGATCTCGCGGGAAAGAATGACCCCGATGCCCATGCTGGCGTTGGCGCCCGAGGTTACCACAGACAGAAGCAATGTGGCGATCAGCACGCCACCCGCAGCGGGGGGGAAATACCGAAGAATAAACAGTGGAAAGCTGACGGCAGGGTCGATCTGCGGGTAAGCAGTCCGCATATACATGCCTACGCAGGTGGAGCAAAAACCCAACAGCGGGACGATAGCGGCACAGATATAGAGCGCGCGCTTGGCCGTCGCGACAGATTTTGCCGAAAGAATCCCCATGGCGTTGCTCTGAATGGCCAACATGCCGAATCCGATCGCCACTGCATTGAACAGATCCCGCGCGCCGCCCCGAGAAAACAGAGAGATGTAGGACGCAGCAGGCAGTTCCTCCCAAAAGGTGCGCAGGCCGTAGGTGTGAAAAATCACCAGCGCCAGGCACACCAGCAGAGCCCCGCCGGTCAGTAATATTTTGATACGACCCACATACCCCGATGCAATTACCCCGCCAAACAACACTGTAACCAGCATCAGCGTGATAGTAATAGCCACCGATAGCTTGTGAGGAACGGCGAGAACCTGGCCCAGCAAAATGCTAGCGGACGCAACCTGGGACACGGCAGTGGGAAGCATACAGACCCCGGACAGGATGGTGGAGACGGTTCCTGCGACAGTGCCAAAGCGCGCGGCGAATAGATCGTGCACGGTTTTCTGACCGCTGTTTCTCAGCGGAACCGTCAACAGCTGCGCCAAAAGCACGAAGCCCAGGCTCGTGCCCAAGGTGAACCACATGCCGGAAAACCCGAACTGAAAAGCAAGCTGCGCCGTGCCAATGGTACATCCACCACCCACAGCCAGGCTCATAAACACACCCATAGTGATGCCCAGCCCCCCTGTTCCGTGTCCAGCGACAAAGGTGTCGGCGTCTCGCACGTTTCTGCCCGAGCGGATGCTCACGGTAATAATCACCAGAAAGGTGATGGAAAATGCCACGATGTGCACAGGCCCCAGACCCATGCCACCGATGTCAAACATACCGCTCACCCAGCAGGCAAAAGGCATTGTGGAAAAGGATATCCTCCAGCGCAAAGTCATCAGGGAACATATAAATGTGAAAATCAATAATTTCTCGTGCCATTGCACTGTCCCTTTCTCTCATGAATTGGCGCGCATCCGCGCCTCCTCCGTTAATAGAAGGTTGTCAGAACCGACACATCCTGTAGCTCGGTCAATGCCCAGTACAGCTTGAAATGTGGCATCATGGTTTTATATCAATTGTCGTCATATCCACAACCCCAATGATGAAGCTAGTACTCAATCCCGTGGCGCGCGTTGATCCCCTTCTCGTACGGGTGTTTTTGTGCCTTAATCTCTGAGACGTAGTCCGCGAGTTCAGCGAGCTCAACCGGGAGGCTGTGGCCGGTCATGGCCACCTCAAGCCCCGTAGGGCGCGCCGCCAAGAACCGCATAAGCCTCTCCATTGGCAGAAGGCCGTATGCGCAGGCGTCAATGACCTCGTCGAGGACAAGCAGCCTCACACTCCCATCTGAGGTTAGCGCGACGGCATCCTCAAACAGAGCCTCGCAGTTTTTCGCCACCTCCACCCTCTCCTCGTCGTTCATTTGGAACGTGAACTTCGTCAACGGGTGCGAGCGAAGTACTCTCATCTCCGGAAACCGCTCCGCCGCCGTAACCTCGCCTGTCTTGCGGGATTTTAAAAATTGTGCGATTACGACTCTATACCCGCACCCAGTGCAACGGAACGCAAGACCAAACGCTGCCGTGGTTTTTCCCTGTCCATCGCCGTAGTAAATGTGCGTAAGCCCAGTATGTTCTTCCATTTCAATAAATCCGCCTTTCTGCTCATCTGACAAGTAATTGACTAAAATGTGCTAATAGGCTGATATTCACCATAAATCTCCCGCCACACGTCACAGACTTCACCAATAGTTGCATAATTCTGGACCGCCTCAACAAGTACCTCTATGCAGTTTGTGCCTTCTTCCGCGCACTTGCGCACTTTGGCCAAGGAGGCCTCGACCGCCTTGTTGTCACGGGTCGCTTTCAGCTTCTTCAGGCGCTCAATCTGTATGGCTTCAATGTCATTGTTAATGCGGAGTGCACCCTTAGGCAAGGGCTCATCTGTTGGGTAGAGGTTCATACCAACTGACAAGCGCTCTCCCCCCTCAACCGCTTCTTGGCGACGGATAGCACCACGAGTGGCAACGCCCTGGCAATAGCCAGCCTCAATAGCACCCTTAATATCGCCATATTCGGTGCGGACTTTTTCAATCTCAGCTTCCATCTCATTGGCAATGTCAATAGTCAGGCTCTCCACATAGTAAGAGCCGGCCAGTGGGTCAACCGTTCTGTGCAGGCCAAGCTCATTATGTACAATTTGTTCAGTGCGTAGGCAGATCTTGTGGGATTGCTCATTCGGGGTTCCCATTGCCTCATCGTAGCTGGCACATTCCATAATTGTAGCTCCGCCAAGATAGAAGCCTGCACAGGCAAGTCCAATTCGAACAATATTGTTAAGCGGCTCCTGCAGAGTCTCTCCACCATGTGGATAACCCATCATCATTTTTTGTGTAGCAAGCTCGGTCTTCGCATTGTAATATTTCCTAAGCAGTTTTGCCCAAAGCTTGCGGGATGCACGGTAAAGTGCGGCTGTGACAAAGAAATCTTCACGTTCGTCAAAGAAAAAGTTCATGACTGGTGCAATTTCCTCAAGGGTAAGCCCTCTAGAAAGAAGATCATCCAAGTACACAAAGCCATCTAGCATCGCATAGGCAGCTGCCTTCAAAGAGCCAGTACCAGAGCCATTAATATGGCTGGAACATAAAAAGCCACCATTCCAGTGTGGAGCGTTTTTGGCACACCATTCATAGACATCACATGCGAGATGAACGGCGGCATCCATTGGATAGATATAAGTGCCCCTTGCAAAGAACTCTTTTATCGGATCGTTCTGTAAAGTAATACGATATTGGGAAATTTCCAGCCCTTTCTTTCGCCCCAGTGCGATCCAACTGGCCAGAGCAAATGGTCCAAAGGAATTTCCTAAATAGCCCAAACCTCCCTTGAGCTCATCAATAGCCACGCCGTCAAACATAATTTCCAAATCCTGCAGAGAATCAATGCAAACGCCACTGCGGCCAATTTCTCCTCGTGCCATCATGTGATCAGAATCGTATCCCACCTGCGTGGGCAGGTCAGCGGCAAGCGTAATCCGGTCGCACCCCCACGATACAAGCTTTTTTATGCGCTCACCTACATGTTCTGGCAACCCAAACCCAACATAGACGCTGGAAACCATATCACCTGTCATGAAATCGTCCATCTTCCCACTGCGGTTCATATTGGGCGTTATACCACGTGTCCAAGGCTCCTGCCCAGGGTATCCGACATCCTTCTCGTACTCAAACCCCCTCTTCTCAAGATCTAGGGGCGTATAAATATTCTGAATATCAATCCCGATATCGGTTACAAATTTTCGGCGCTCTGGGTTCTTCTCTATATAAGGAGCCCTCACCTCTTTTTCCCACTTACTCTGCGACGCTTCCAGGCTTTTTTTCTCTTGCTCAGTCATGTTTTGACCATCCCCTTTCAATATCGATAATACAGCTGATTCAGAAACTCAAAAAATTGAGCAAACGCAAGGGTTATGTATGAGATATCTGTTGTTTAGGCTAAAGTTGACCGCAGTGATTTTGTGATTACTCGCCAGATAGAACACTTAGGCTATTTCAGATCAAAAAGGAGAGGATATGACAGAATAGTGATAACCGTGCAGCACACGACCAGAATGCCGCCAACCTTGACGTAATCCTTAAAGCTATACCCTCCTGAGAGTGTCATTGTAATCGGAGGGGTACCGACGGGTGTGGCAAAGGCGAGGTTAATACACCAGACAAGCGCCATCACTAACGCTTTGGGGTCAAACCCGAGTCCTCGTGCCATAAAGATACCTATTGGGGCGAGCATCGCCATGGTGGCGGTAGAGGACATGAAGTTCGCCAGCAGAACCGAGAGAATGCTGAACAGGATTAGGAATGTGTAGTTGCTCATATTCGAGCCGACAAGCTTGATTGCGGTGTCCGCAATTAGCTTTCCCGCGCCGCTTTTGTCAAGTCCACATGCAAAACCGAGAGACCCGGCGACGACCCATATTGTCGTCCAGTCCATGCGCTGATATACCGCCTTTATGGAGATACACTTGGTAATTATGCAGAGAACGCCTGCGACCATGGCGACCGTTCCGAAGGTCCAAGTTTCCGTCGCGAATCCGACGATGGTTCCAACTAGAATTATAATAGACAGCCACATTCGGCCGTTCGACTTGCTGGATGCCGTCTCGCTCTGAGACGCGACGGTAGTCTCGGACACTTCGACAAAACTGAATACTTTATTTTGCAGCGCTTCTCCTACAGTCAAATAAAACAGGGTGCAGAAGATGAGACGTGGAATCGAACCCATCGTCAAATCGAAGAAGGACATGGTCTCGACCCCCGCTTCTGCGAGAATACCCTGACCGATCATGTTGGTCGAAGACCCGGCCAGCGTCAAGCTGCCGCCTAGGTTCGCCCCGATACCGACCGCCATGAATGTGTTCTTTTTCGTAAGTTTTCCCTTTGACGTGGCGGCGGCGGCTGAAATTATGGGCAGCATCGCGGCAACGACCGCTGTGTTACTGAGCAGGGAAGACATGACGGCCGAGAGCAAGAACATTACTGCCGTAAAGATTTTCTGATTCTTACCCGCAATCCTTACCACGATCTCGCCAAGTTTTTCAGCTGCCCCGGTTTCAAACAACGCCTCTCCGAGAATGCAGGCACCGGTGAGCATCATCGGGACATCGTGGCTAAACCCTGAAAACGCATCGCCAAAGGAAATAACTCCGAAAATTGCCATGGCGAGGGCCGAGCTAATCGCCGTTACCGCGATGGGAATTACTTCGGTAATAAAACAGACTATCGTAACGCCCGTAATTATTAGGGTAATCGTACTGCTTTCCAAAAAATATACCTCCCAATTGGAGCAAGCTGTTTCGGGCATTAACTAGGCATTACGGCCTTAATTAGAGTCCGTAGACGAGGGGCAGCACAATGCAGGAGAAGATCATAATTAGGACTGTCAAAGTGCCGCCGACGATGAGATAGTGGCGGAACTTGTAGCCTGCGGACATGATCAGAGTGGCGGACGCCGTTGCGATCGGGGTGGCGAAGGAGAAGCCTGCGCACATAATCACGCCAATGGCGAAGGTTTCTGGCTTTGCACCAACGGACTGCGCGGTCATGATAGCAATGGGAGCTAACATGACACCCACAGCGGTGTTGGACATGATGTTTGTGAGAATGGTTCCGGCGACCATGATGGCTGTCAGCAGGATGACAGGAGAGGCAGTATCTATGCCACCGAATAGGTTGATAATGAAGTCGGAGATGATTTTACCGGCACCGGAAATGTTGACTCCGTTGGCAAAGCCTATGGCAGCGCCCATGATGATCAGGGCTTCCCATTCTACGCCCTTCCAGAATGTCTTTCTATCGACCACCTTGAAGATAACGGTAATCATTCCGGCGACGATCGCGGTGATGCCAATGTTAATCCAACCACCGACGAAGTTGATGATGCACCATGCCATTGAGATGCATGAGATAGTCATATCCCTGTTCCAAGGTATATCCATCTCTGGCAGATTGCCCTCATAGGGGACATCTTCGAATGCAAAGAATCTTTTTGCAAGAGGATAGTAGACGGTATTCAACAGGATTGCTGTGAAGAGAACGATGATGACACCACCCGGTGCAAGGGTGAAGAATGTCATTGGTGTTACGCCAGGGGTAGCCTCCATGATCGCCTGAACCGATATGTTTGGTGTGGAGCCGACGAGTGTGCAGCTGCCGCCGAGTACCGAGCCGAGTAACAGCGCAAAGAAACAGTTCTTACGGGTGATGCGGCCTTCCGATTTTATGGCGATGGCCGAAATCAAGCCCATGAAGGTTGCTGTAACGGCAAAGTTGGAGAGGAACGCGGAGAGAAATGCGGAAGTCAGGAAGACGACCGTCATAAAAGGGCGTTCTGTCTTAAACTTTGAGATGATGAAAATGCCTACTTTATTCGCAAGTCCGCAGTCCATCATGCCATTTGCCATAATTCCCATGCCAATACCAAGCATCATGGTGGGGCTGGATAGGCCAGAGAATGCCTCAGTAAAGGTGAGGATATTGGTCATGACCATTGCAACACAGGCACCGACCGCGGTGATAGAAAGAGGAATGATCTCGGTTGCGAAGGAAACCAGGGCGACTCCGACGATGATAAGTGCTACTGTACTCTGTTCCATATATTTGCCTCCATGCCTTATTTATTTAGATACATTTTAAAAAAATTTATGCAATCTAACAGTTGAGGAACCGCTAACCGTGATGCGAAGACATAACTATAATCGCCCGTCGCGTGTTATGTAGAGACCTTCGCCAAAGGATTAATTAATGGGAATTGCTTGAGTTAAACGAGGGCATGCAAAGAAGACGGACATAGCGGTAAAACTAAGGTCGCCCATACAGGTTTACGCTAATGTCGTCGCTTCTTAATTAATGTCGAACTCAATTTTCGCTTTACTCCAAATATCCTCCGCAGCGGATTGAGGGTCGCGTTTCCGGTCGCGGACCGATTCAACCGCCGCTCTCCATGCTTTTGACCCTTTTACGCTCATAAGGACCCTGCTATTCCAAAAATCTTCCATTATGGTAGTAATTTCCCGCTCCGCGGCACTCTCCGCGCTTGCGCGCAGTAAGTCCTTCTCTACCAGGTATTGATAGTGTTTTTCAATCTCTTCGACCAGCTCTGGAATCCCGGTTCTGTCCTTTGCTGCGGCCTTCAGAACCGGTGGGACGCGTTTTCCCTGCTGGTAGAACATTTGCGTCATCTTAACTAGATCGGCGACCGAACGCTCGGCATTGGGCAAATCAGTTTTGTTGACGACGTAAATGTCCCCAATCTCTAGAATGCCCGCTTTAAGCGTCTGAATATCATCCCCTAGATTCGGCGTTGTTATTACCACGACCGTTTCAACGTAGTCGCGTACCTCGACCTCGGACTGTCCCGCGCCGATCGTCTCCACGATAATTCGCTCGTAACCGAGCGCATCCATCAGCCGGATCAGATTGCCGATAGATTTATTCAGTCCGCCGAGGTGACCTCTTGCGCCCAGGCTACGGATAAACAGATTCTCGCTATATATCGGCATCCTGATACGGTCGCCCAAGACTCCGCCGCCTGAGAAAATACTGCTTGGATCGACGGCCAAAACAGCGACTCTAAGCCCTTTGCCAAGATAGTCCTTGATGAGCTCGTTGGTAATTGAGCTTTTTCCTACTCCCGGAGGACCGGTAAGACCGATTGTAACGGCGTTACCGGTATACTTGTACAGCCCTCTTAGGACTTCCAGGGCCTCAAGTTCTCCGGCTTCAATTTGCGTAATCAGCCTTGCTATGGCTCTGATATTTCCACTCCTGACTGCTTCGATGACTTCATTCAATTGTCTTCCTCCCGAGTCTTTTATAGGGACGCGGAGATCCTCAGATAGCTTCGAGGATCACGGCGTCGGCTTGCCCAATCGCACCGCAAATAGAGGCGCATCCATATTTGTAGCCCTTCCGGAGCATCTCGTACATCATTGTCATAGTCATACGCCCGCCCGTGGCTCCGGTGGGATGCCCGATGGCGATTGCGCCACCGTTTACGTTGGTGATAGCGTTGAGCTTCTCGACCTTTTTCGGGTCTTTCTCACCCAGAATTTGCATACTGACGAGGGGCATTGCCGCAAATGCCTCGTTCATTTCGAGAATTTCCATCTGATCGAGGGTCATACCCGTATTTTTCAGGATGGCCATAACGCCTTCCGCAGGCAACGTCGCGCTGCGACTTGGGTCGATACTGAGCGAACTATACTCGACGATCCTTATCAGCGGCTTCAGCCCGCGCGCCTTTGCCTCGCTCTCGGACATTATGAGCAAAGCGGTAGCGCCGTCGTTCAAGCCGGAGGCGTTACCAGCGGTGACGGTGGGGCTGCCGTAGACGGGCTTCATTTTTTCGAGCGCTTCGTAGGTACTGTTCGGGCGAATATGCTCGTCCTGATCGAAGATGATGGGAGCTCCCTTTTTCTGCGGAACCTCGATGGGCACGATCTCCTCGGCCAGCCACCCCTTGGCCTGCGCATTGGCGGCTCTCAGCTGGCTCTGGAGGCCGTACCTGTCCTGGGCCTCCCTATCCTGACCGTACTCGAGCGCCACTTCACCGGCGACAGCCGCGTTGGGCCTGCCCAAGGCGGGGTTACGGATAACGAGGGGATCAGCAATGGTTATATCACCAAGCCTCGCACCAAAACGGAGCTGTGGCAGAGAATAGGGGGTGTTACTCAGACTCTCGAATCCGCCTGCCACAATGATCTTCGCCCTGTCGCAAGCTATCTTCTCGAAGGCTGTCCCGATCGCGTACATGGAAGAACAGCAGGCGCGCTCTGTGAGCAGACAGTTGGTATTCTTCGGCCAGCCCCCAGTAAGGGCGACCTGCCGTACGGGGGAGTTCCCCTCGGCGTTATCCTGTACCTTGCCGAGGATGAGCATGTCAATGTCCGCAGGATCGATGAGATCCTTTATGACCTCGTTTACAAGAAACGCGGCCATCGGAACTGGATAAATAGGCGCGAGCTTACCACCCAGGTTGCCGAACGCCGTCCTCTTCGCGTTGACGATTACTACGTTTTCCATTATTTGATAACTCCTTTCACTTTTACAGACTCTTTTTAAGAGCCTACTGTATCCTTAGTCGTTTCTATGCTTCTCCGCGTAGAGCTCGCGGACGCAATCGACGGTTTCCTGAGTTGTCCTGCCCGAGGTGTGAATCGCCTTCACGCCCATCTCCAACAGCGTTTCGATGTCCTCAATGGGTATAACCCCTCCTCCGAATACGTAGATACTTTCCGCGTCCTTTTCTTTTAGCAAACGCAGGATTTCCGGGAAAAACACCATATGTGAACCGGACAGTATGCTGATTCCGATGAAATCCACATCCTCCTGAATTGCTACGTCAACCACCGTCTCCGGCCGTTGACGCATACCGGTGTAGATAACCTCCATACCGGCGTCCGCCAGAGCTTTCGCCACGATCTTTACGCCGACGTCATGGCCGTCCAAGCCGACCTTTGCCAATAGAACCCTGATCTTTCTGTTGCTCATACCAATAACCCCTCCTATATAGACGGACGCTAAATTGCGCCTTTTGCCTTGAGATCGGCAAGCTTTGCGTCGCTCAGCTTGAGAAGTCCCTTATAGAACTCGTCATTATTTTCTCCGAGGTGCGGGGCCGGCTTGTCGTAGGTCAAATCGCAAGCGCTCATGCGGATCGGGAATCCGGTGCCGGTAATGCCCTCCACTTTCGTCCCGTCCGGGGTGTAGAGATCGACGAACGCGCCGTAATCCCAGAGGTTTTTGTCCGCCCAAACCTGTTGTGGCGTGCGGACCGGGGCGTTCGGTACGCCGCCTTTTTCAAGCGCTGTGCACGCATCTACGACGGTAATCGTATCGGCCCAGGCCTGTACGATGGCGTCGCATTCGTCGGCGGCAGCGACACGCTTCGGAAGCAGGTCGTAGCGGTCGTCGTCGAGCAGGTCCTGACGTCCGGCGGCCTCCAAAATCTTTTTCCAGTGGTGGTCTCCGCCGGAAGCAATTACGAAAAAGCCGTCCTTCGCCTTGTAGCAGTTGAACGGAGTCATTCGGGTGAGGCGGTTGCCGCTGCGGTATGTTAGCCCCTGCATATTTTCCCAGAAGTCTATATTTTCATCCATGAAGAGCGACAGGACCGCTTCCATCATAGATGCCCCGACCTTCTGACCCAGACCGGTCTTTTCGCGTTGGATCAAAGCGGCTAGAATGCCGATCGTGCCGTAGAGACCCGCGCCCTGATCGGCGATTCCAATGCCGTTTTTAAGCGGCGGCCCGTCCGGGAAGCCGGTACCGTACATGGCGCCCGTCATAGCCTGAATGACGATGTCGAACGCAGGCATGGACTTATAGGCGTCTATTTCGCCGAAACCGTTAATGGAGCAATAGATAACTTTTGGATTCGCCGCGTGCATCTTTTCCCACGTCAAACCACACTTCTCCATTACGCCGGGTTTGAAATTTTCGACGACTACGTCGGCTTCCTCTAGGAGCTTCCAGAAGATCTCCTGGCCTTCTTTGGTTTGGATGTTGAGGGTTATTCCCTTCTTGTTGCGGCATCTCTTAATGATCGCCAAAGCTAAGTCGTCGGGGGAGGTTCTCGCGAGGCTGACTTCTCCGTCCTCATTTGAAAACGGAGGCGTGGCGCGAGCGGGGTCGCCCGTACCTGGTCTCTCGATTTTTATGCATTCCGCGCCGAGACCGGACAGGGTAACGGAACACCAGTTTCCCGCGAGAAACTGAGTGAAGTCCAAAATGCGAATGTTTTCTAAAGGTTTTAACATATCGTATCTCCTTTATCTAAAATTTTACTAAGCTGCGAAAGGCCGAGAGAATAGGGTGTGTTGAAAAATCCTTGAAATTTTCGCCCGATTAAAAGGACGCTATTTGCTTTTATTTACTCCTTTACATCCCCCCCTTAAAACGTCGCGACGGATTGTTTTCGCTTGATTCCGTATGGTGGTACCACCTCCTTATATCATGTAAATTTTTAATTGCTATTTTTTTGCTTTTCAACTACACTAAACATAAATATTAGCTAAGTGATTCTTATGAGAGGGGCGTTGAGAGTGAATTCCACCAATCTGAGGTATTTTTTAGAGGTAGCGGAAGAAAAGAACGTAACTAAAGCGGCAAAGAATGTTTACATCTCACAACAGGCGCTCAGCAAACATATTATATGTTTGGAAAAGGAACTCGGCATCTCGCTATTTGAGCGCAAGCCGCGCTTTCGTTTGACAGAAGCCGGGGAACTCGTCGTGGGCGCGGCGAGAAGGATTACCAAAATTGAGGACGATTTAGTCAAGGACCTTGAGAAAATTTCCCGCCATTGTGTTAAGATTGTCGCCGGTGCGGGATTCGGTAATTTTCGTGCACTGTCGATTTTTTTGCACCCGCGTTTGAAGGAACTTAGCATCAATGAGCCGTACATTAACCTCCTCATGACCGTGAACTTAGTTCCGGAGCTTTACAATATGCTTATCAAAGGAGATATCGACTTCTACATCGGCTATGCCCCCCCGATAAATCAGCTGCTTGAATCTATTCCACTCGCGAAAAATCCTCTTTATGCCGTCGTTCCGGATAATATAATGAGGGCGATTTTCCCCGATGATACGCATGAAAAAGTACTGGAATTCCAGAAACATGCGGATATAGATACGCTGCTTTCATCTTCCGCGATTACGATGGTTTTGCAACACGGCCGAATGCTACGCATCGTAGAGGAGTATAGTGAGAAGCGTGGACTCGCGATTAACCTCGAGAGATATGTAGACTTGGAAATGATCATGAACTTCACCACGCAGGGATACTGTCTTACATTAATGCCGAAGCTATATTTGCAGCACTACCTAAGTCTGAAAAAGCCCTGTCAGCAGGAACACCAAACCTATATATTTCCGCTGGCCGACCCATCTTTTCACCTCGACCAGATGATCAGCTACCGAAGAGGCACTGTTCTTACAAAAGAGCACCTTTATTTTATTCAGCTGCTAGAACAGATATTTGACGCGACAGCTCAAGAGAACTTGCCAGACACGATCCAGTAGAAAGAAAATGAACTGAATAAAGGCCGATCATGTAAAAATCTGCTAACATAACTCTGCCTTTCTCATAATGAACAATTTATAATATATTTGTGCTGACGTATTCCCCGTATATCTCGCGCCATACGTCGCAGATTTCTCCCACGGTTGCGTAGGCGCGTACCGCTTGCAGTACCGATTCTACCGTGTTTTCCCCGGCTTCAGCGGCACGTTTGACTTCCTTAAGAGCCGCCTTAACCTTCTGGTTATCGCGCCTTTCTTTTAGCTTTTTGAGGCGCTCTACCTGCCGATCTTCCAACTTCGGGTCCATGCGAAGAGCGCCCTTCGGAAGCCCCTCGTCGGTGGGGTAGACGTTGACGCCGACGGACAAACGGTCGCCGCTTTCGACAACTTCTTGACGACGAAATGAGTTTTTAGTCTGCCACCCCTGGTAATATCCCGCATTGATAGCCCCGTACGGGCCGCCGAACTCTTCTTCAACCTTTTTTATTTCTGCTTCCATAGCATTTGCTATGTCGATGGTCAAGCTCTCGACATAGTACGAACCTGCGAGCGGGTCAATTGTACGATTGAAGCCCAGCTCATTATTGACGATCTGTGAGGTCCGTATTTGTAGTTTTGCCGCCTGGTCGCCCGGTGTCGCCATGGCCTCGTCGTATCCCGCCGGATGGAGCACATTCGTGCCTCCCAGATAGAATGCTAAGGCAGATAAAGCGATGCGTATTATGTTGTTAATGGGCTCTTGCAGAGTCTCACCGCCGTGCGGATAAGCGGTCATCATAATCGACGTGCCCACGCCTTCTTCCGCACCGTAGCGCTCCTTCATAAACTTGGCCCAGAGCTTTCTGGAGGCGCGGTAAATGCTTATCATGGTGAAGAAGTCCTCTCTCTCATCAAAGAAGAATCCCATAACCGGCATAATTTGATCGACACTATACCCTCGCTTTACTAGTTCGTCCAAATACAAGAATCCGTTCATCATCGCGTAGGCCGAAGCTTTGAGAGAACCGGCTCCCGCGCCGTTAATATGGCTACAGCACATGTAGCCCGCAATCCAATGGGGAGCGTTGTTTGCGCACCATTCGTAAACGTCGGCGGCGAGCTTTACGGAGGCCTCCATCGGATATATGTATGTGCCCCGAGCGAAGAATTCTTTCATCGGATCGTTCTGGAGTTCCACGCGATATTCACTGGGCTTGAGTCCCTTTTTTTCACCCAACACGACGTTAAGAGCGAGAGCAAGCGGTCCCCAGGAGTTACCCATAAAACCGATTCCCATAGGGATTTTGTCAATGGCGACGTCCTCATAAAGACGCTCCATGTCTTCCAGAGAATCAATGGCAACTCCCGTTCTGCCAACCTCGCCCCTCGCCATTAAGTTGTCAGAATCATACCCGACTTGAGTAGGCAGGTCGATTGCGATACGAACCTCTTCAATCCCCCACTTAACAAGATTCTTGATACGTTGGTTCCACTCTTCCGCAATTCCAAGTCCGGAATAAATTCCGGTTATGCAGTCGGCGTAGCAAAACTTGTCACCACGCGAGCTTCGGTTACCGTTTGGCGTAAAACCGCGTACCCATGGATACTGACCGGGGAATCCTAAATCCTTCAAGTACGAAAACCCCCGTTCCTCCAGATCAAGCGGAGTGTAAAGCGGCTCAATCACCTGTTCAATATCGTTCTTGAACTCTTTACGCCGTTCCGGGCACTCCTTAACGTAAGGCTGCCTGACTTCTTTTTCCCATTTTTCCTTTGCTTCCCGGAGCTGTTTTAATTCCTGCTCAGTCATATTGATAATTCCTCCAGTTCAATTTGTTCGTCAAATCTAATTGTTCATCAAGTTTATCGGTTATCAATACGCTATCCACTCGTCATACAAGAATATTGATAAGCTAATAATAGTCTTGGGTGACAACTTCTGGATTGATTAAATTTTATTCTTAACTTACAAACAAGTCTAACAGTTAAAAATC
>Ga0153942_1000625_pt1 | contig 14071 bp, 15 predicted proteins | sample TSNJ026MetaG_FD_104731 | JGI IMG/M metagenome (GOLD analysis project Ga0153942, IMG submission 104731) | Attine ant fungus gardens microbial communities from New Jersey, USA - TSNJ026 MetaG | ecosystem: Host-associated > Fungi > Mycelium > Unclassified | place: USA: New Jersey, Brendan T. Byrne... | reverse complement strand
TTTCGGTCATATGGGCCTAAATATGAAGATGATAGATATCAATGATACAGTACACTAGCCCACTCATTCATGAGGGAATCAATAAAACTATTTTAAAAATCCAGTAGCTGTCCCAGAGTCGTGTCATCAAGACGGTTAATGAATCGGGACAGGGTAAGCTGGGATTCTAGATTTTTTCACTTTATTAGTGAAAAATTATGTCAATAAAAACCCAATGTTAATGCAGAAAAGAACAGGTTTTTAATAAATTCATGAATAATACAGATTATTTATAAAATTGGAAATTATTACTTGCACCGCAAGCTATGATATCCAATAATCCAGCAGATGGAAGGTGATCGTATGGCATCCTCAGATAAAAAGCATCTGGAAAATTATATACAATACAAACAGGCCGGGGATATCACGGCTTCATATATCTTGATTGGAGAAAATACATATTCCTTCACCTTACAGCCTGTTCCCAAATTGCCGATCAGCATGTTTTATCCTATTGGCTTTGAAGAAATGACAGCGGCCTCTGCCAAAGCAAAATACCCAAATGAAAACCGCCCGGATATCATCCTGACCAATCCGGCAGATGAAACGGTAAATCTGCTCTTTTCTTTAACAAAAGATGCTGTGACAAGTGATGATATTCCCGAAATTACGCAGAAACTTCAAACGGTTATTAAGCGTATGAATGGCGGCGCCACTTTTTATGGGGCGGGACAGATCGAAAGTACGTCTTCAAAGATTGGTTGGTTTGATTATATTAGTCCGACATTGGAAGAGGATGTCTATAACATGATGTACACCTTATGCGTACATGATGCACTTTTAATTGGGGGCTTTTGCTGCTTGCGTGAGCATCAAAGACAGTGGCAGCCGGTGGTGCGGAAAATGCTGGAGACAATTACGCTTCGGGAGGTGGATGCGGAATGAGCAAACCCAACACAAGCCTGCTGTCAAAAAAAATCTCTAAACGTGTTGTAAAGCCGAACCGTGAAGAATATGTAGTGCATGGTGCAAAGGCGGAGTGCAGTCGCGGATCAGTTTCGAGCACTTTAGTTTTTCAAGACCGTGGATATGATGTTGGATATGGAACCGTTGGGCTGGATACAGACACCAAACTCACTAATTTCAGCGGCACATTCGGTAAGTGCAAAATTACCGGCGAAGCCTGCGATTTTCCTCTTGTGGAGCGCTGGATAGAGGTTGCGAAATACCAGAATGTAAATGACGGACATCCACTGCTGATGAAGTCTATGGTGGTCTGCACAAATGGCGCTTATATCTCCATTATTGAGAATGGTCAGGATATGGGGCTTTCTGACATCGAAAAAGCCCAGCGAATGGTAGATGAATATGTAAAGATGTATGGTAAATACCCTTCTGCTTTTGACCTAAATCCGCTTTTCTGGACAGATCTGCGCATGAATGGTAAGGGGCATCTTCTCACAAAGGATCAGTTGGAGAAAACCAACAACTTATTTTCACTGGCAACCCAGTATCCCGATTATTACAAACTGGATGAAAAGTATGGCCTTGGAACTCCTGAATATAATGCAAAGCTGGAGGAATTAAGACAACTGCTAAAAGATGACTTTAAAGTTATGGAAACCAAACAGTCTGTTGATGAAAACGGAGAAACCTTTACATATCGAATACCTACATGGCCTGATCGGGAAGGCTGGGATGCTATTCTCAATGGAGTTGTAGAGCAGGCGATCTATGAGATTTATAGAGATGAGACCAAGGCTGACGGGGTTTCCAATGACAATTGGTACAAATTCACTGAAGCGATCAATGGCGTAGTATCGGACATAAGTATCCATAAGGATGAATCGGGTTCCTATTGTGGCAATATTTCTCAAACCCTTCATTGGGAAAGAAACGCCTTTAATCGTGCCCCTGCAACGTGGGATGAGCTTATAGAAGAAGTCTTAAAGACTGGAGATAGCGAATGGAAAGCACAAGCAATTGAAGGTTCTGGTTATCACATGTCTATCCCACCGGATGGTATCTATATTATAAAAATCCATCGCGATTCTGGACAGGAGGCTGTCTATAGTTTGAAAGAGGGACAGGGTGGAGTATTGAGGCCAGCTAACTCAACATATAATTATGGGAGTCAGACCAACCCCCTTAATTCTGTAAATAAGGGAGTACATAAAGTTTATGATATGTCCACGCACAATAAATGGCTTGAATCCGAAGATGCCTATAAAAAAGCTCAAATAAGTGGAATATGGCCGGATGAATCAGGTGCTGTTAACATAGCGATTGATGCGACATTTGATCATGATTTTGCATTAAAATGGGGCAATGCAAAAAATCAATTGGAATATGCAAAAAAAGGAATGATTCAGGATGGTACCACCCACAAGGCAGGCTTATATTATCCAAGTGGAGAACAAATGGAAATACCAAACTACAAACCATATGAAAAAAAATAATAAAGACTGGAGCCAGCGTATGTTCATGAAGTTTAGAATCCCAATTATAGCGTGCTTTGTATCAAATTTGATCTGTATCTTGATGATTGTGGTAAACAAAGGGCACTACAGAGCTGGTGTGGAACATGCAATGCTGTTTTCTCTGTTGATCTTGCTCATATCTCTTGTCTATTATATCGTTGTCTGGATATGTAAGGAGAAAAATGGCGAGGGAATCGGATGTTCAAGTATATTTGGAATTATTTTGATGTTTTTGATCCAGATCCCCACATTATATGCAATCTTAATGCTTATGACAGCGGCTGGCAGATAAGCAAATAAAACCACGCGAGGTGACCCGAATGACATACCACAGCGGAGCCATGCGTATCGAAAGCCTGTTTCCTTTGGTATCTATACATAAATGAAGCTGCAAGCCAAGGTCAACTAGCATCAGCGGCTGGAGCTTTAGGGTTTTTTAGACAGCGAATCCGCTCTGGCTCTTATGCAGGAGCAAAACGGCAGCTTTCATATTTACCTGTCCTGTACCAGTGCTTTATTTTTGTTAGATATTCATCCCCAGAGCAATTTCTTACCCAGTACCTATTGCTTCCAGCAGGAGTCAACAATAAGGGGCACTTATATGCTTAAAAAACTGCTTTTGAAAAAATCCAATATCTTTGTTGTATTACTATTTATTTTAGCTTGCCTTTTTTCGTATTATCTTTATTCACAGACATTGGGCATTCTACATAGCCAATATCGCTTGATAAAAAATATTCCATCAACGGATTTGTCTGGTATTAAAATAAATAGATATACATTAGGACAGCCATTTTCAGGAGAACATATTTACGGCAATGGAATTTATACAGATGATGAGGGCAACATCGTAGAGCTTTTATACTATTTTAGCCCCTATGCCAGCAAACGCCAAAATGCAAATATTCTTACCAATACGATAACCAATAATGATGCAAATATCGGACTAATGCTACAAACTGTTAAAGACAATTTAGGGAACAATTATCAAATCGTCTCAGACCGTAACTTTCATGATGAAGCCATTGTATATATTGATCACGAAAATAAATTGATGCTATTGGAGAGACTTTATTATGGGGCTGCTGTAGGTCGTTTTACCACTATCAACCTGCAGCCGTTGGATTATAAACAGGCAGTTGCATTCCCGACTGGCAATATATTATTTTTTGTTTTAGGTATGCCGCTTAATATAATGTCCACTTTGAACGGAACTCCACAAGCGTTGTCGTTTTATATCTATTTTCCGTTTTATTGTTTGCTATTGTTTGCTCCATTGATATATTTTATTACTACTCGAAAAAAACGCTTACTCATTTTACCAAGCTTACTTGCGACACAATGGGCTATTTGGTGGATACTGATAAACACTTATGGTGCGATGAGATAGTCGTTTGCATTTGAAAAATACAATACAAGCGAGGTGAACCGAATGACATATCACAGCGGAGTCATGAGCATCGAAAGCCCATTTCCTTTTGTATCTGTATATAAAATGAAGCAGCACGCCAAGGTAAACCACCATATGCGGCTGGAGCTTTGGGGCTTACTGGACAGTGAATCTGCTCCGGCTCTCATGCAGGGGCAGTTTGCAAACGCTTCCCTGAAAATCACCCTCCCTGATGGTCAGGACTACTTTACCGGCCTGCCCATGCAGATCGACATACAGGAGCAAAACGGCAGCTTTCCTATTTACCTGTCCTGTATCAGTGCTTCATTTTTGCTGGATGTCTATCCCCGGAGCGCTTCTTATCAGGATATTAACGAATCCTATATAGATGCCCTGTATCATGTATATAGCCGTGAAGATAACGCATCCATCCTGACAAGCAAGATTGCCGATGTTCCAGTCAAAGCACCTGTTTTCCAGTATGGGGAAACAGCTTGGGCTTTTACCCTGCGTATCGCAGGAAAGCTGGGGACTTATGTTATTCCGTATCATCGTGAGGCATCTCCCAAAGTCATCTTGGGTGATGTGGGCAGAGCACCCATAGAACTGGCTGAGCCAGACTACACCGCCGGACAAAACCGGGAAAACGGCTATTTCCATGAACTGTGCTCTACACAGCAGTTCGACCTTGGTGATGCTGTACTCCACATGAGCCGCAGGCTGCTGGTAGTCGAAAAAACCTCCGTATTTAAAAACGGCGATTTTGATAACTCCTATGTGCTGGGAACTGAGGCGGGATTCGCAGTCAAACCCCACAATCTGTTGCTGTCCGGCCTGCGCCTGCGGGGATCTGTACTGGCAGTCAGCGGTGAGCAACTCAAGCTGCATCTGGATATTGACAAAATTCAAGATGTGAACAAGGCATACTGGTTTGATTTTGTATCCCAAAGCGGGAATGTCATGTACTGTATGCCCCAAGTAGGAACCAAGGCAATGCTCCGATTCTGCTCCAACCTCGACTCCTCCGCTGTAGCGGAGGAATGCTGGCGGGAAAACGGACAAGATTGCTCGGCGCTGGACAACTATGATAAACGGACATTTACAAATGAATTCGGAGAACGGCTTGCCATGTTTCCGGAGGCACTCTTTCTCACTGGAGCTGACAACATTGTGGGATTATCCGACAACTTCGGTGTTCGTATAAAAACCAATCACCGAACCAAAATCAGTGCGGGAGAAAGTATCACCGTCCACGCAAAGAAAAATGCCGCGATCAATACCCCGCAGCACATCTACATCACCAAACCAAACACCACTAGCGTGATTGATCTTGCGGGAACGGAAATCAACATCGACTCCAAAAACACAGGTGTCAAAACTAAGGACACCCCCAAGGACAAGCCATATCCGATCAATCAGGTGACTCTCACCGCAACCGTCAGCCGCAGCCTTGCGAAAGCGGCTCTGGGATTTGCGGTCATGCGTTCCGGAAAAGGAGCCAAATGATGGAATATTTTATACTGGAGCAGGATACTCGCCTATATAACACCATTCATCTGCCCATCATCCAATACATGCGTATTCCCGATGCCAAGGAGCAAAATCTGGAGGCCTTGTCCAAAATGACTATCAATGTCCGCAAGGGCAGCGAATATGAGAATTACCCGGATCTGCTGAGTCAGCAGCTCTTTCTGGTCAGCGAAGCGCTGCGAGAGGTGCTGGCGCTGTTCCTGCCGGAAGCTGGATGTAAGCTGTTTTGTCTGTGGGATCAGCAGAAGAAACAGGACTTTTATTACTACGCATATCCCCTGCCCATTTTGGATTGCCTGTCTGAAAAGAGCATCATAACCGGAGGCCGCAGGTATGTTGAGAAAGCAGTGCTCCGACGTGATGTGATGGGTGACTTGGATATTGTAAAGGCAAGCGGACTGGACTGCCATCTGGTTCTCGTTTCCCTGCCAATAGCCGAAGCCATCCTGCGCCGCAGACTAAAAGGCATTTGCCTGACGGCAGCTACTTTTGACGATTAGCCTTCACCAATATTTGGAGGCATACACAAGACGAGAGGTGACAGGTATAAGTATGATAGAACGAACCATTCAGATAGAGGGCTTTCCGTTTATAAATTTTCGGGAGTTCTCCATAATCCAGGGCGTAAACCAACATATGACAGCCAAAATGAAAGGAAATATCAGTGAGGAATTTGCTGACGAATTGAGAGAAAAGCACCTCCAAAACCAACCGATTATGATACGGGCGAAGGGTGATGACGGCCAACAGCGGGACTGGCTGGGCGGGATCATAGAGGATTTCCGGCTGTCGGTTCAAGGCGGCGTCCACACTCTGTCACTGAAAATCATATCCCACAGCAAAAAGTCGGATATCCACCGGTATATCCGCACCTTTCAGGACTCCACGCTGACTTACAGGGATGTGGCGGACATTTTAGGGAAACAGAGCGATGATCTGCACATCCTGATTACTGATGAGTGCTGCGACAAACCGATTGACACCTTTCTGGTGCAGCATGAGGAAACTGACTGGGAGTTTGCTATGCGGCTTGCCAGTCGCGCCCACACCTTCCTGTTTCCTTGCGCCCGGCTGGATTACAACGGTATCTATATGGGGCTTTCCGACAGCGTAGACAAGCATGTGCTGGACACTACCGAATACATTATGCGCCGGGATATGGATGAATTCCACCGGAGCCAGACGGACGAAACGCTAACCTGTTTGGAGCAATGTGCCGTTAGCTATATTGTAAAGTCCCGGGAAATCTACAGCCTGCGCCACTGCATTGTTCTGAACGGTATGGAGCTTTACGTGTACGCCATTCAGTCTGAATTAGTTGGTGCAGAGCTTATTCACACCTATACACTCAAGGTGTGGCACGGCTTTCGCACCAAAGCCACCTTCAACCGGGAGCTGGTCGGTGTCACACTAACCGGAAATGTCCACAATGTGCAAAAGGACATGGTGCAGATAAACGTGCAAAACGATATTGAGCAGCGGGAGTACCGCTGGTTCCCCTATTCCACCATCTATTCCTCACCGGATGATACAGGCTGGTATTTCATGCCGGAGATCGGGGATCAGGTGCGTCTGACCTTCCCCAATGAACATGAGCTGGATAGCTATGTGGTCAGCAGTGTGCATATGGGTGACCGGGCCAACCCGGACAACAAAAGCATCCGGACAAAATATCAAAAGGAAATCGTATTTTCGCCGGATTCCATCTATATCTCCAACGGTGCAGGCTCCCATATTGAGCTGCACGATGAAAACGGCATCACCATCCACAGTGACAATCAGATACGGATAGAATCCGGGGGCAATATTGATATTCAGGGGCAAGGCGAAGTAAGTATCCTTGGAGATGCCGGAGCCTCAATCCAGCAGGGAGAAAATCGCATTGATGTAGATGACACCGTGGATATTACTGCAGGCCGCCTGCGGATGAGGTAGGTGCAGGATGGATAAAACACATACAAAGCTCCCGCCAATTCCCGCAAAGCGCTGGAAAAGTCTAATTTACAAGAATCAGGAGACTCTCGTCCGTTCCCTTGCAGGAGGACTGGATCAGCTCTTGGAGAAAGCGGCTCAAATAGAGTTGGAAGCCGTTTCGCTGCACATTATCTATCTGCACAGCAGCATATGCAACCAGCGTCCGTACTTTCGGCTTTACTTATTTGATGAAAACTTGTATAACGGCAACACCGACTGCTGGGTATATTGGGAGATGCCGGTGCTCATCGAGCAGATTGAGCAGACCTTCCCCATAGAGGTGTGCAGGCGTTCCCCTGACCGTAAGCATGAAACGTTGCTGGAGCAAAAGCGGGCAAAATGTGCCGAATTCCTGTATCGGACATTGGAGCGGGTGATGCCGGAGCTGTTAGATGGTGCACAAAAAGAGCTGGCTTGTGGTATTTATGTACCAATTTATTTTGAAGAATACATGACGGATCAGCAGTTGCTCTTTTCTCCACCTGAATCGAAAGGAGGCGATATATAGATGCCTGGTATTGATTATTCCAAAGCACTGGGGTTTGCGGCGCAGAGCAGCACAGGGATTATAAAGCCCACTTCAAAGGACAAGGACGCTAACGGAAAAATAGATGAGAATGCTCTTCTCGACAGTGCTACAAGCAGTAATCCAATTCCTGTGGTTGTTGACGACAAGGCTCCCATCGCTGATTTCCTCATGACCGAACAGAGCACCAGACAGCTTTATGTAATTCAGTCCCGAACCGATAAAAACGGCAAGGTGACGGAGGTATATCTTGCCAGGAAAGATGAAAATGGCGTAATGACTGGAGTCGATTGGTGTAGTGTCGAATACGTGACCTGTGGAAATATCGCTGATGCAACAATCATTGTGCCCAGCAAACAGCCTGTTCAGAATGATCCAAAAACAACACCGACTATTAATAACACAAAAACAGAGGAAAAAGAAAGCTATGTCTTCTTTGATCCATATTTATTTGCAGATCGCCGTGCAGATATCATACATGATGATGGGACAACAAGCCCCTACCCTGGTCTGGGGAAAATTGTTAATAATGATATGGAGTGCGCAATTGGTATCCAAAGAGGTGTTGCTCAATATATGGGAAAATATGATGGGAAAAAGAAAATTTCAAATGATGTTCAAAATGAGATTAATAAGTGGGTCCATTTAATCCCATTTTCCTCCATTCCAGACAGTGATTATCCGGATATAAAATATAAAAACTGTATAGAAGATAGCGGTTTAGACGGAAAGGTGCAAACATTAATAGATTTTATTAATAATAAAGTATCAACTAAAAATGTAGATGTTATCGCCATATGGGCACATGCAAACGCAACTTTATTTGATCTTTGTGATGTGGCTCACGATTATTTTAGAATAGGTAGAATTGCGGATTTAAAATTACCGAATTTAAATATGATCCTGCTTCTTGGTTGTAATATGGGGGTATTAACAAATTTGAATAATTTTGCAAATGAATTGAGTAAACTAGTTAAAGTAGAAAAAACTGTTATTGCAGGTGATGGTTTCATATCCACTTCAAAGATTGAAGAAAGCCTGGGATGGATTTCTAAGGAAACACATGTTGTAAATAGCAAGCATTGGATTAATAATGTAAAAGGGGGCACCTACGAGAATAACACCAGCGTGGGATTTGTTTTGTACTCTAACGGCAGTGATACTGGTCATCGGATATATGGAGCGGCTGCATATAAAATCGGGGATGGACGGACGAGTTCTCAGATATTGAGCGAGTCAGATTCTTTATTAACATAGGAGGGGGATTTTATGTTATGGATGCGAAAAATTTACACCTTGGTAATATGTACTTGGATTTTAATGACTACCGGATGCAGCGTTACTGCAAATGAAGGAGGAAATATGATCAGTTGGTATGATCCGATTCTGGCGCAAGGTGTGTCGCAGATTTTTGGCAAACCAATCGAAGATGTAACACAATACGATCTATCACAAGTAAAGTCGCTGGTTATCTCCAATACGGGAACACTTTCTATGTATGTGCCAGATTCAGACTTGCCCAAAATAGAAATACCCAATTCATTTGTTACAACACTTCGTGACTTGGAAAAGTTTTCTTCATTGGAAAGCTTAAGAATTTATGCGCGATCCAATCAACTAAAAGGATATGAATTTCTCGGCAATATTGATACATTAACCTCTCTGAATTTGAGCGGCAGTATTCTCCCTGAGGATATTCTTCATCAACTGAGTGGTATTTCAAACTTACAATATCTCCATATTCCCTATATGGAAATAGATTATTCTGTATTAACAGCTATGGATAATCTGAAAGAACTCCAAATTGCACAGGCATCTGCTGGTGAGAAACTGTCATTCACGCAATTAAATACTTTGCCAACAACCGGGATAAATATAAAGTTAGCCGGAGTTATTCTGTGTGATACAGAAATACCATTTATTGCTTCACACTCCAATATTGTGGAGATGACTTGGTTTACAGAGCAGGAAAATCTTTTGTTAATTTCCTCTGATTCACAGATAGAACACCTGTATGTCCAAGGTATAGACAGTTTGGAAGGCGTACAAAGCCTTAGTAATCTCCAATCGCTAAGAATACACTCAACAAGCCGAAAGCTTAATGATTTATCGCCTTTATCAGGGTTGAAAACGCTTAAAAACATTACATTATCCACCAATGCTACCAACGAAATTTCCTTGCAGTCTCTCACGAATTTGACACAATTAGAATCGCTTGAACTTCAAGCTGAATTTCTTCCCTCTCTTGATGGAATCCAATCGCTGTCAAATCTTAAAAGGCTGAGTGTAACCATGTCGTTACTGGAGGAAATCGGTGCAATCAGAAACCTGAAGCAATTAACGCATTTAGATTTATCCGGAAACCTCCTAACAGATATTTCAGCGCTGGGCAACCTAAACAATTTAGGATATCTGGATTTGTCAGGAAATGAAATAACTAACATTTCTGCGATAAGAAGTTTAAGTAATTTGAAAGTATTATATTTAGACGACAATCAACTGGAGCATAGTCAAAAAGAGCTGGCAACAATTTTAAAGAGTTGCTCTGATTTGGAATGGTTTTACGCAGGCAGTATGTATCAAGAGTGGTTTGAGAAAACCTTCCCCGATGTTCGATGGGGGAACGAGGATCTCGAGCGAAACGCACAATGGTTATATGAACAGCAGGAGAACACTAAATGAGTTCCTCGTCCTAACTGAAAATGTCCACAATGTGCAGAAGGACATGGCGCAGATAAGAGTACAAAACGATATTGAGCAGCGGAATTACCGCTGTTCAGTTCGTAGGCTTCTATCAACCCATGCAGCCATTGCCGGAGAAGGAATATTGCCAAAGGAGTCATTCGCACTTCTGGAGCAGATACACACAATTGACCGGATGCGGCTTCGGGAATGGGTGGGCTGCTTAGGAGCACAGGAGATGGTAAAAATCAATCAGGCATTAATGATCAGCGTCGGGCTCAATCAGGCGTTTTTTTGATTGGCGGTGTTTCAGCACTTTGAAAACAGAATAGATCAAGTGTCCGATTTCTTACACTTAATAAAGTAATGAGAGGACGGATACAAAATGGCTGAAAGAGTTTATTGTTTATATCGAGTTTCAACAACCAAGCAAGTTTGACATCCTTCAGGTGTTTATGTTTGACCAGATTGGACGTATTGCAGCAGAAACCCCGTTTGTAGTTGAGGAGCTTGTTCAATCAGGAATCCGGGTATGGAGTGTGAATGAGTGTGAGCAGCGGTTTGACTCTCATACCGACTTTCTCACCAACTACATCCGATTCTGGCAAGCCGATGGCGAAAGCAAGAAGACCTCCATAAGGACTAAAACTGCCCTTGGCCAGATGGTCCAGGAAGGCCGCTTTCGTGGTAGGACAGCCCCTTACGGATACTGGCACGAAGCGACCGTTGGGGCAATCCTTAAAAATGTAATGTACAAAGGGATTCTAAGAAGCGGATCTACTTATTCAAAACCGATTTTGCATTTGCAGATCATTTTACCGGAGATTTTCGACCAGGCACAAAAGTTGATGGGAGAGCGTGTTAATGCGAAGAAGGAAGAGAGAACAGTTCCACTGAACACTTCTGGACAGTCACTTCTTTCCGAGAATGTATTTTGTGGGTGTTGCGGCGGTCGATTGGTTTTAACAACCAATGGAAAAGTAGTAACGCATGCAAACGGAGAAAATGATGGATAAAAAGGGGTTTTCATCACAGAGTATGGTGCGCTATATTCCCTTGATAGACAAACGATAGAGCAGTTTCTTAGTGTTCATGCCCAAGGGAATGGTGATGGTATGGAAATGAAGTAAGGGGTGGGAACACTTTTCTTTCAGAGAGTGAAGCAGGTTACAGCAAGGAATACCTGTGAATTAAATCAGAAGTATCGTGTGTAATTGCGAAAGGAGGCATATGGGTAAAGCAGCCAAATCATATTCCATTATCGGAGGTGCCGATGGACCAACATCGGTATTTATTGTGGGTCATAAGGAAAAGAACATTTTTAAACGTATCAAAATGAATGTTTTGAATAAGAAACACAAGAAAAAAAGCGAACTTGCTAAAAAATCAATTGTTCCTGGCGCACATACAATGGAGGAAACAATTCGATATATGAAACAGCGTTATGCTGCAGTTGAAGCAGATTCTTCGTATATACATTATAAAGAATGGAAGAAAAACATGAGGTATTGTCTAATTCAGCGTGAGAAGCCAGAATTGTTAGGTGAAGAGAAAAAAATTTTCCCACCTGAAGATTTTAATGATGAGCAGGCTGTAAGAGAATGGCAGAGACAGACTGATGAATGGACAAGTGAATGTCAACGAAAAGCAGATGTGATTCCTTATGAAGTGTTCCCTATAGATTATCATTTATTTATAATAAATAAAGGGGAGCATGGAACATTAATAATTGAGTTAGACACATTTTATCCTAATCTTTATGTTTCCTATTCTGGAAATAAGAAAATTATGGAGCCTATCTTAAAGGATATTCATATATATTTTGGTGTTTCGCAGGAAGATATTGATTATAGAACTGACAGATATAAGATGCTGTTAGCGGTATTAAGTTCCTAATAGTTTACGTTGCGACAAATATCAAGTTAGTGAAATAGGAAAAGTAGATGTTTTTCAACGTTTTATTGAACAGGTAGAATAGCGTGAATTTACAATTTCTCAGTAAAGAAATTGGCAATTTTGAGAATAAGTATCAAATAAAGCTCCCTGCTTATTATAGTGCATTTCTCAGATCATATCGCTTGCCAGAAGAAACCTTTCAGATAAATGGAATTGCATATAGAAGTGATGAAATTGCTCCACTGTGGCTGCTCCTTTACGGTATAGATAACTTATCTTTTTTGTCTGAGCAAATAGAAGAGTTTCGCCAAATCGCAGTGGAATGTAGTAGTATCACCAGAAAGCTGCAAATATCTTATTCCCATTGGGGATTGGGGCGCTGGATGGGGATCTCTCTGTTTAGATTTGACCAAGCAGGATGAAAATACCAGTGAAGATGATGAAGAAACATGGTCATTGGTTTGGTTTGATCATGAAGAATTTGATTGGGCAGATTTGTACTTAGGCGAAGACGGTTTGTTACATGGAACGCCTGCAGCGCCTAATTTAAGAACTCTATTAGAGTGGTATTTTTTAGGAAATTTGGAACAGGAGTTTGAAGCGGAAAATCAAGTAAAGGTAAGTTATGAAAGGCTCAATGACAGGGAATTTTGTAATTCTTATTGGGAAGAACGGTGGAAATAGAATGGTCGGATTAAAGACTGGCTGGAGAGTTATTACGAACAAAGAAGACTATGTAAAATATCCGGTTATCCGCTATGCCCAAGTACAGGAAATAAACAACCTGTACTTTTTTAATATAAAAATAACATAGGGCCGTTTTCCTTAAAAGAAGCTATCCTTTTTATTGCGGTTGCCAAGAATCCCATAATGCCGTATATCCGTCTATAGTAATTCATAAAAAATCCTCCTGGTAATGGTGTAATAAAATGGCTGATTACACTCATAAGAGGGGCACGAATCGGAAATACTTCCATGCCATCTGCTGGCAAATATGATAGTATTTCCATAGGCAGTTTTGTTCAACTGGCATTATGCGAACTTTTGATCTCATACCAACAAATTTGATTGATACAGAAACATTAACCCCAGAAAACAGGGGGCAATTACCCATATAGACTATTATAATCGAAAATAAGTTCATCGCTTACTATCGGACAACTTTAGGCTGCTTCAGCCGGTAGTGGTTCAGTTCTGAATTTTTAAATGAATTGAATTAAACATTTTCTTTAATGTCGCACCTCCAGGAAATTCTAGTATTTCTTCCTCTCTAATTCCTTGCAATTTTATTACTATAAAAAAATATATTACTATGCTTATGAATATGGATATTATAAGTGAAATACTATTTCTTTTAGTTAATTGCATTAGAATATAATATATCATTCTGCCCAAAAAAGCCATTGTTGTTGCACTTAATAGCGGAATTACAAACATTTTTTTAACCCTGCAATTGTATTTTAAATATTTTTTTAAATAAACTGTATTTAGTAACATAACAATTATCGGAAAAACTATGTTACCGATTACCAAAGCATACACATTCATATTTGTAAACTGTAAACAGCTGTATATAATAAAAACATGAATTATCAACGCAATTAATGAGTTTAA
>Ga0153942_1000622_pt1 | contig 14078 bp, 12 predicted proteins | sample TSNJ026MetaG_FD_104731 | JGI IMG/M metagenome (GOLD analysis project Ga0153942, IMG submission 104731) | Attine ant fungus gardens microbial communities from New Jersey, USA - TSNJ026 MetaG | ecosystem: Host-associated > Fungi > Mycelium > Unclassified | place: USA: New Jersey, Brendan T. Byrne... | reverse complement strand
GATGAAAGGGTTTGCGGAACAAGTAAATGAACTCATTGAAGATTACAATGTTCGCTTACAAAGCTGCTCGGAAGATTGCATAAATTTTTATAATGGCAAAATTGAACACGCCAAAAACTTGCTAAACACCGCAAATGGAATAATTGACGAAATAAACACTATGCGGAGGAAATAATAGCATAGGGGAAGAATACACCGGATAATAATTACCTATTAAGGCAGAAATGGTTATTGATATACACATAAAAATGAAAGGAAGGTGCTACATGCGTAAAATTTTTAATCTAGTCATTCAAGACCGAAGCGACTCTAAGGAGCGGCCAATCGAATTCGTAGAATCATTCGAAGTACGGGAAGACGTACAGGATCCCGAAAAGGCTCTGCGGGAAGCAATAAAAGAGTTTGTTCTTTCCGACACAGATGAAGCGAAAGCAGCCATTTCTCGTGCCTGCGGGCATTTCAACTGGGCAGACGCTATCAGCGCAGTTCCTGAGAGCTTGTTCATCAAGCACGGACTGACGCTTCTCAAACAGATCTCAATCGACGTCTTTGTAGATCACAATGAAATTCTATGTGACCTTGACGCAGATAAATCACCGGCTCTTCCCAAGGTAAAAAAGCTTATTAAGGAGCTTATCTCTAATGGAGAAAAAGATACTGAGTATTGGTCAAGAGGCGACAATTTCTTTGCAGAAAGCGTGGCGGAGAAACTATCTGAGCGGAATAAAAAACTAAGTACGCTCTTGGTGATGGAAACAATAACCGAAGAAACGATTAATAAATTAATCGAAGCCGAGAAAGATGATAGCTTAGTCTCAATGTATGAAGAAATTCTTGACAATTTATTGTAGCAAATGAAAAGAGATGATTCACTACCGGAAAGGACAGGTGGAATAAGGATGGTCGATACAACCGGAAAAGTAATCGTGGAGGGCGCATTCGTTAAGATTACAGGATGCAAAGTCAAAAACGATAACGGAATTTATATTGTCGATAAGGAATACGACAGGAAGGATGATTTTTGCTTACTTAAGGTCTTGATTACAGGCGAATTGTCTAATACGAAATACAATATTTTCTTTTTGAATAACCGCGAACTTGCCAAAAATGAAAATATATCCGTTGAGGTTATAGCAAAGGAACAGTTAAAGCAAGCGAACGCCGAAGTCAAGGCTTATTTACAAGGTGTAACGGCAAAGGAAAAAGTCTATACGTTTACACCGGGTAATGAAAGCAGCCAATACATAAAAATTATCAAGCCAATTCATTTTACTTCACGACTTTATGGGTTAACCGGAACCTACATAATAGAAAGCAAAGACGATAAGAGGATAAACTTTCATCTTATCGGCGCAAAGGGCGAGAAGATAAGCAATAACGTCAATAATAATTATCAGGGACGAGACATAATTTTTTCCTTGAAAATCGATTTGTATTATAGGCTGTTAAACGAAGGATATTTTGTGTTCTTAAACCGTAACGAGAGCACAAAAGGCGAACGAAATAAAACCGCCAAAAAATAGTGCCGTTATTGTTTATTTACAAATAATTTTGGCTTGATAAATCATAATGCCGTAGGTTAAATCATTTTTACCTATGGCATTATTTTTAATTCATTATGAAAAATAAGCTAAAGGAGCTGAAGTATATGGACAGAAACTTTTCACTTGATTTATTAAGCAGAATCATAAAAGACAGCATTGAAGTCCGAAAAGACTTATCGTTATATTATTGCTGTGAGAATGTTGAATGCTGGCCGGCAATAAAACGTAATATCCGGGTTGTAGAAGAATATGAGATAACCCCGGAAAAATATTGGCATCGCAGCACGGATGAATTTGAGTGGCTGTTAACTCTTCTTTCAAGCGATTATCCAAGCCCGAAAACGTTGTTAAATCTGGCGAAAAAAGAAACGAACGGCGAGATCAAGGATATTGCCGATCATTATTTTCAACATGTAAACGTTATGTTTGAGCATGTTAAAAACTATAAAGGATATGTCGTTTTAAGGCCGTCGTCTTTTATGCAAAGCCTGTATCCCAGTTCAAAAAACATGTTGTATGTATACACAACTGATAAATGGGCGAATCAAGGACTTTCGGATATTGACGGCGAATTCTTGATTTTTTGCGAAGATAGATTAAATGACCTTCCTGTATTGATAACAGAAAGGTTCAATCAAGTTTTAAAATCGTGAGGAGGATTAATATGAATATTAATTACAATTATATTAGAGGGACTAAAGACGGCACGGAGAGCGTGGAATTTGAGATACGGACATCATCCGGCAACTACATAACCACATGTGTAGTTCATGTCAATCGGTTGCTCAACGGGTTAAAGACGCATCCTTGCGGAGATGGAGAGGACTTTACACTCGATGAAAAGACCAAAAAAATGATTTTGAAAACCTTACACGAAGGCCGAAGTGGGATTAAATACAGTGGTTTGATTAAAACCCTTGAATCATGGAATGGAAGCGGCCTTAATTTATATGATTACCTTGCAGTAGGCGATAAAGTTGACGAAGCGCTTGTTGACGAACAGCGTGACTGTGTTCCGCCTAATCGTATGGGGAGGGGTTATCTTCAAGTCGGAGAGCCGTTCCGTCATAAACCGGATGACTCCGGCGTTTACCGTCCAACATATGCCACTTTTATTAATAAGAACGGCAGTGATTCATGGGTGTTTGCCGGGTATTGTTTTTCAGACGAAGAAATAAACCGTGTTGAGGATAAAGGAATCGTGCTCAATGCTGTATAACCGCGCATAGATGAACAGGCGGCGGCAGTATGAAAACGGTAATACTAAGCAAACAACAATGGGAAAATCGGTTGAAAGCAATTGCAACAAAGCGGCTCCGAAAGTTTAAAAAGGCATTGACCGCTACATCAATGAGCTATTACTTCAATGAAGCGGTAATAGAGATCCATGTAGACAGTCCTAGTTCTCCCGTATATGTGATAAATATTGACCGGTACAATGAATTGAGGGCGTTATTTATGAGCAATTCCGACGATGAATTGAGGAAACGCGGTTTACTAACATGAGATATTTCAATGAAATTAAAAATCACTTTCAACGTCTATTTCGCCGATAACAACGAATGCCGATTTATGGCTTTATTTGTAACACGAATTATTTTCTAATAATTGTAAAATAAATCATGTCTCTCGTCATATATATTGTAAAAAGTTCACACGGGAGATGATTATATGGAAGCAGTCGCGGGATCAGTTTTCCAACGTAAGGACGGCCGGTGGGTAGCGATTTATAAACATGATGGTAATCGTAAAATGGCGTACGGTAAGACTGAAGAAGCTGCAATATCAAAACGTCAGGAATTGATGGACGAAATAAACGGGACATTACTAATAAATAATTCCGATGTATCTGATATAAACGCATCAAGCATGCCACTGGGCGAATGGCTCACGGAATGGCTCAATTCATATGTTAAACCCAGAAAGGGTATATCTACATTTACAGGATACGAGGTTTATATCAACAGGCACATTATACCGGCCATAGGCGATATAAAGCTTCACGCCCTAACGCCAAGCGTATTCCAAGAATTTTTTAACGAGAAGTCCACAAGCGGCAGGCTAGACGGCAAGCCCGGGGGTATGTCGCCTAAAAGCATGGAAAATATGAAATTTATGCTTAGTGCCGCAATGCGGCAAGCTATGGAGAATGAGTTGGTTACAAAAAACCATGTTACGGACGTCATAATAAAAGAGGCTGATAAAAAAGAAGCTGTAGCATTATGCCCGGATGAGGAGGTAAGATTAATTGCTGTTTGCAATGAATATGAAAATATTTCAGCATTCGGAATTGTTATAGCTTTACGAGCAGGCCTGCAGTTAGGCGAATTACTGGCTCTTAAATGGAATAACGTCGATATGGCAAATAAACGAATTTATATTCGACAGTACTTAAACCGTCGTTTCGATGCGGCAGATGACACCGATACAAAATCTGCGCTGCGGTTTTCTAATTTAAAAACCGGCCGGATAATAAAAGAGCATGACCTGTCCGTTGATTTTTTTCCAGAGATTGAATTATACATGAATAAGCAAAACGATTTATTCGGCAATGTTCCTGACGTTGTAATCGCAAGTTATAATGGAGGGCTTGTTGACCCCGGCAATTATAACAAGCTCTTTAAACGAATATTGATGAAATCGGGAATAGCAAACGCAAATTTCGATATATTGAGAAATACTTTTGCTTTGAGATATTTAGAACGCGGTTTTGCCCCCGCAGAATTGCCCAGGGTTATGGGATGCGGAGAATCCTCAAAATCAATTAAAAAATATAACCGAATTTATAACAAACAGGCAATAAATTGTTAAACACATCACCATATCAAAACAAACGTCAGCAAAAATCCCTGTCACCACACAGGGATTTTTTTTTGCTTTAAAAGCCTTGTCGAATTACGAAAAAAAACAGTTCCGCAATACAAATATAATTGGATAAAAAGTCGAGATTTGCTGATAGATTCAGGGTTTCTCCCTTGTGCTTTGCGATGCTTTTTGCGTTATTAGGCGCGAAGTAAAAATACACCACACTTCATGTTGATGCAAGCAAGGGAGGACCTAAGATGAGCACAAATAAATCTATCTGCACCCTTAATGATTTTCAAGATTCGAAGAATGACGTGCATAAAGTGTTAACCAATAATTTATGTTGGAATAGTACAACTTATGCATCTCATAACTTTAAATATCTGACTAATCAAAGGGGGAACTCGCTTTGAAACCATTATTGCTTGATTTTGAAGAAATGCGGAACGTAGATGTCCGCACAGTTGATCCCGCAACGCTTGTAGATAGCCGTAATGTTAACGTAAATATTGATTTGCCCTTTCTTGAAAGGGCATACGATTATATTGAACAAATCGGCAACCCATATTGTTACCTGTATGGGGACATAGTTGTCAAGATCAGCCACAGCCAGACTTCAACCACGATAACCGACTGCATGGAGGAGTTAATACGTTCTTTCTTATAAAGACGTAAAAAACATTCAGAATAACAAATTGCCCTCCTGCTTTCAGTTTGAAAACAAATAACAACAGGAGGTTTTTTATGTCTACAAACATTATTTATAAGGCAGCAGCTTACGCCCGCGCCAGTAAAGATGATACTGACAGTGACACCATCGAAAATCAAATTGAATTGATACGAAACCATGTAAAATCCATGCCTGAAATTGACATTGTTTCGGTAAGGGAAGACAGCGGCTTCAGTGGAATTAATTTTATCCGTCCCTCTTTTATAGAAATGATGAAAGATATTGACGCCGGAAATATAAATTGCGTTATCGTTAAAGACCTGTCGCGGCTTGGGCGTAATTACATCGAAGTTGGCGAATTGTTAGACGTAGTGTTTCCGGAGCAAAACATACGGGTAATTGCAGTAAATGATAATTATGATAGTTTAAATCCGCGCAGCGACGCTGATTATATCTTGCTTCCTTTTAAAAATATCATTAACGAACAATATCTGCGTGACTTTTCAATTAAGGTCCGGAGCAGCATGGACATGAAACGAAAGAAAGGCCAATTTGTCGCAAATTTTGCACCGTATGGCTACAAACGTGATCCTGATGACAAACATAAGATTATTATTGACGACCATGCAGCTCAGGTTGTACGTCAGATATTTCAATTAAGGATTGAAGGAATTAGCACGGCGAAGATTGCGAAAAGGCTGAATGATATCGGTGAACCGTCACCTGCTGAATATAAAAAGCGGGAGACAAATTATGTCAGCGCATTCCAAAAAAATGACAGGGCGAGATGGGATAGCAGATCCATATGCCGAATATTAAAAAACCCCATATATACCGGGGTCTTGATTCAAGGAAAAGTAACATCGCCGAATTATAAGGTCAAGAATCGCGTTATAAAGCCTGAAAATGAATGGCATGTCATACCTGATAACCATGAACCAATAATCAATAAAAGGGATTTTGAGACTGTTGCAATCCTTCTGAAACAGGACACACATGTTTCATTAAAAAATGATATGCTTTATCCTCTGTCCGGCTATTTATATTGCGGTGACTGCGGCAATAGCATGGTTCGCTCAAGAACCGGAAAATACATATATTATGTATGCGCGTCAAGTATGAAAAAAGGCATTTGCTCATCACATGGAGTTAGAGATCATGTAATTGAAGATTTAGTAAAGGACGCAATCTCAAATCAAGTCGCTTTGGTTTTGGAAATTAATGAAGCATTTGAATTAGCAAAACAAAACTTGCATCGGCTTAAGGGCGGCATAAAACTGAGTGAACAGATTACAGACCGTGAAAAAGAAATCAAATTCTGTGAAAAAAATAAAAGCTCACTGCACGATGATTATATTAAAGGCATAATTTCAAAAGAAGATGTTATTAATTTTACTAAGAATTATACGTTGCGAATCAAGGATTTAAAGCAAGCTGTTAGCAATCTTCGGAAAGAAGCGGAATTACTACTCGATAGTGATTCACGGAAAGACCCATGGATAGAGCATATCAAACAATATAAAAATCTGCCTGAGCTTAACAGGCAAGCCGTAGTTAGCCTCATTGAACGAATTGAGGTTTTTACCGGGAAGCGTATAGAAATTAAATTTCGTTATCAAGATAAACTTCAAATTATGGAAAATGTTCTGAAGAATTTACCTGAGGATGAGCGGGGTGTTGATAATGGCGGGAAGGAGTAAAAAGGCGCTTAAAGGAATGAAAACGCAGCAATCCGTAATACGAATCTATAAAACCGCAATTTACATCCGACTATCCGTTGAAGATATGAGAAAGAAAACCGCTGATTCCATCGGGACGCAAAAAGCTATGCTTGAAGATTTTGTGCGAACGCAGCCGGATTTAAAGCTTTATAACGTATATGAGGATGTAAACTATACAGGCACCAATTATAACCGCCCCGGATTTATGCGGATGATTGAGGATATTCAATCCGGTTTGGTTGATTGTGTAGTGGTAAAAGATTTATCGCGTTTTGGCAGGAACTTCAAAGAAACAGGTAATTTTTTAGAACGTGTGTTTCCATTCCTAAATGTAAGGTTTATATCGGTAAATGACAGCTATGATTCACTTACGGCTTCCCTTGATGAAAGCGGCTTAATAGTTCCGTTAAAGAACCTTATGAATGAGGTTTATGCCCGTGATTGTTCAAAAAAAATAAAGTCAGGTTTTCAGGTCAAGCAGCAGCGCGGTGAATTTTGTGGAGCTTTCGCGCCATATGGTTATATAAAAGCCGGTCAGTCTCTGGTTGTAGATGAGGAAACCGCACCGATTGTTAAAATGATTTATAAGTGGCGCTTGGAGGGGATAGGATTCTCGAAAATTTGCCAAAGATTGAATGAAATGAAAATCCTTCCCCCAAGTCGATATCGCTTTGTTAAAGGAATAACAAAAGCAAAGAAGCATGAAGAAACAATGTTTTGGTATCCATCCGCCGTCAAACGCATATTACAAAACCCGGCTTACATAGGAACATTAGCACAAGCCAGATACAAATCAAATTTTCTTCAAGGCGGCGGCGTTATTGAAACGAAAAAAGAAGAATGGATCGTTGTTGAAAATACACATCCGGCTATTATCGACAAAGACACTTATGAAGCTGTGCAGAAAACCTCTAATTGCAATAGTAATAAAGTTGTCCTAAAAAAGAAAGGGACGGCAATAAAACGTTGGACAGACATTAACGGAACTGCAGATGATGATGGTAACATATTTAGAGGATTGATTATATGTGGCGACTGCGGAAAACACATGCACCGATCAAAACGAAGAACGAAATATACATATGTTTGTTCTATTTATTTATTTTCGGACAAACATGCGTGTACAATGAAACCGTTTAAAGAGGCGGCCTTACGGGCTGCTGTTTTTTCGGCTCTCAGCGCTGAGATAAAACTTGCGGTGGACATGAATAAACTCATTTCCAAATTGAAAAAAAATAAATCATATCAGAAGCAAAAGGATACACTTGAAGATAAAATCAATGAACTACAAAAAAAGTTGAACGATATTCAAGACCTAAAAAAGACATTCAATGATGATTGCAAAGCCGGTCTCCTGTCCGAAGAGGATTGCGCCATCTTGATTGAAGATTTTAACGAAAAAAGCAATAGGCTACAAAATGAACTAGATAATATGTCAAACGATAAGCAACGGGAGAATGCGGTTTTGATTGAAAACAAATGGCTTCTTGAATTTATGCGCTTTGAAAAGGAAGAGAAATTAACAGCAGAAATGTTGAGAGCACTAGTACAACGTGTAATAATTTACGATAATAAAAGACTTGAAATAATAATGCTTTATCGTGACGCGTTTGAGGAACTTCAAAAATACATTAAAGACATGAAGTGAGGTGTGTAAATGAATAAACTAATAGCCATATATCTGCGGCTTTCACGCGATGACGATGATAATGACGATGAGAGCAACAGTATTTCTAGTCAGCGAAGCATTATTAAAAATCATATATCATCCGATGATGAATTACGTGATAAACCCGTGATGGAATTTAAGGACGACGGATATAGCGGAACAAATCTTGAACGCCCAGGCGTTAAGCATCTTCTTGATGCTGTTCGCAGAGGAGAAATAAGCTGCGTTATCGTAAAAGACCTTTCACGTTTCGGGCGAAATTATCTTGAAGTTTCTAAGCTCATCGAATTAGTATTCCCATATCTTGGCGTTCGGTTTATCGCAATAAATGACCGTTACGACAGTAATAACCATATAGGAACTACTGCGGATGTTGATGTGGCTTTCCGAAATTTAATCAATGCGTTGTACAGTAGAGACATTTCAAAAAAAGTCAAAACCGCGAAACGTACCAAAGCTCTTAAAGGAATGAATATAAATGCTTTTGCACTCTATGGTTATAAGAAAAGCGCAGAGGATAAGCACCGATTGGAAATTGACGAACCTGCGGCAGAAGTTGTTAAAAGAATATTTAGTTTATACTGTGAAGGCCAAAGACCTACCCAGATTGCAAGAGTATTAAACGCGGATGGCGTATTGACACCTTCTGAATATAAAAAGAAAAACGGCAGCAATTTAAAAGTTCGCAGTACTACAGGAGCTTTATGGTCAAACAGTACAGTCAATAGGATTTTACTCAACGAACAATATCTTGGAACTTATATATTTAATAAAGTGGAAACAGGCGAAATTGGGAGCAGAAAGGTTATTCACAAGCCAAAAGAAGAATGGACTAAAGTTCCTAACGCGCATCCGGCTATTATAACTGACGAAATATGGAATACAGTTCACCAGGAAAAGTCGTTAGCAGATATAAGTAGTCATAAGAAACCTAATCATGGCAGGATGTTATATAAAAAAGTTTTATGTGGGTATTGTGGGCATATCATGCGATATAGGCAGTATGCAAATAAACGACTAAACAAGGTATATAAGTATTACTGTTGCGAAACGCCGAGGTATTCGGATGAATTTGGCTGTACGAGTAAAGCATACAACTCCCAGGCGATAGAGGATGCGGTTAAAGACGCTGTAAAAAAACAGCTTGCTTTCATGTTAAATATAGGAAAAATGTACCGCGATGGGAAAAAGGCTATCAAGAAAAAATCCGAAGAGGTAGAAGAAAGCGCTAATCTCATTGATATTGAAATTGAGCGGTTGACAATTTTGAAGCAGCAGATATACGAGCGTTATAAACTTGGTAAGATTAATGAAGAAGAGCACATGAGACAGCGTGAAGAAGTGGTAGCCAATATAAACATTAAAAAATTAGAACGTACAGCGCTGATATCAGATAATCAAAAGCAAAACGAGACAATTAACAACGCGCATCAATTTTTTATTCAATTCGAAGAATATAAGGACATTACTGATCCGACTGACAAGCTTGTAAATTCGATGGTTGAAGCTGTATATGTTTTTGATGTGAACAGACTTGAGATAAAATTCATATTTAGTGATGAAATAATAAAAATGGAAAGCGAATTAAAGAGTCTAATGAAAGTGAAGGAGTTCAAAGATTAAGGGGCTACCTATTACAGAGTGCTTTAAAAATGATAGCATCTTATTACCGCCGTCAATGCGAAGAGGAAGTTCTTTCATTGGATATATCAATTTAACAAGAGATATAAATGCTATAGTATCTTTAATTGTAACGGAACATACCCAAGTCAAATCATAGTCCCCTTCGCTCTGCGGAAGGGGATTTTATTTTCATTCGGCATTATCGGTCTGGCCAAAACTACAAACACTATAACCCGAGCTGAGGAAAACAAAATTGCGCTTATATTGTAGACCGAATAAAAATAAAATCTCAAAAGATTTGAAATAGTACCAGGTGTCAATTAGAAATCAGTCTTTGTTTTCAAAACAGGTGTCAGGTGTCAATTAGAAATCAGTTTTTGTTGTCAAAACAGGTGTCAGGTGTCAATCTGACAACAAAAACTGATTTATGGTTTATGATGGTGTATTTACCATCAGGAGTCAATCCAAAGGCTTTTTGGAATTCCACCACCGAGCGTTTTGTATCGTCGCCAAACAAGCCTGTTTGAGTAACCCTTGGGATAGCGGTGAAAAATTGGGATAAATAATTCAGAATAAATTGAAGCTCCACTACAAGCTCTCCCCGAGCGCCTATCTGGATTGTAGTAGTAGGCGGAGCCGCGCCTATTCCAATACGCTCGCCCTCACTGGTTAGCTCGCCTAATTCCGTTACGGCAACATATATCCTTGTTATGGCATACCATGTGCTTCGGCCGATGATCCCATCAGGCCCAAGGCTGTTTATTTCTTGAAACGCTCTCGTTGAAGCTTTGGTTTCCGCACCAAAGTACCCGTTCGGATTTGATATGGACGGTATGTTGAAGTTGCTGCTTATCCTGTTCAAATAAAGCTGCATGGTCTCTACCTGAGCGCCTGACGAGCCTTCGCTTAAGGGAGTTCCGCGAAAGGTTCCTGCTTCTGATGTAAAGTTGGTTGATTCAACTAGTTGGACATCGCTGGGGTAATAATATCTTAAAATCTGTATGGGCGTATAACCATTCTGGGCCAGGTATTGAGAACCCCATTGAGACAGGCCGGCGCAGGTAGATGTAGTTCCATTGCAATAGGAAGCGAAAAACGGCTCCCTTCTGCCTCCCCTTCTTATAAATCTGTTAAATATATCATCAACAATTCGGCTAATGTTTTCAAAAATACACCTGCCCTCCACATAATATTGATCAAAGGCCGTGGAATTTGTTATATCAAAATCATAGCCCCTGCTCCTCCACCAAACTGTGTATATCCTGTTTAACGCGAAGGATATCTGTGCGTAAACATTCGCGTAAATGGCCGACTCCTCCCAAGTAGGGAATATTTCGCTGGAGGCTACATTTTTGATATAATCAACGAAGGGTACCGTAACATTACGCGCGGAGACGTTTGGAGAGCCTAAATGTACGGAAATATAATAAGGCACTCTGACCTCATTAGCTTCTGGAAGCTGCGCTATATTAATATCGTTGATATCATAGTATTCCCTGTCCTTTTGGCTGCCGCTTGGCAAATCTACTCCATGCTCCAAAGGTATGGTTATCTCATCAATATTTCTTACCGGGGGTTCTCCTTTTATTACAGGGTGCAGCTGTATATTAAGGTTACTGGTGATTGTGTCAAAAACCTCTACGTTATGAATAATTGACCTTTTGTAACTGTTGGTAGGAGGCACTTCAACGTCCACTATTGTGAAGACCGGCATATTATTGTCGTTGGGCTCGGTGGAATATTTTTTATCGGGCGCTTCCAAAGCTAGTTTTTCAGTAATGCCGTTTTCATCCGTTTTTAATTCATGGAGAATATTTCCATTTGTATCCTTCACCAATACCGTAGCGTTTCTTACCGGCACAGCGTGATTACCCAAGTAAAGTATAATCTTCAGATAGCCTAGTCCCATTTGATCACCCTTAATATGAAAATTCTTTGTTTTACATATATTCATATGAAGGAGGAGGAAGATTGGTTACATTTGCAGTTCCTACAGCGTCATTATTGAAAAAAGCGCTTAATCCTGATAACATTATGAATCTAACCCAGATATACTTTGAAAGGAATGGTTAAATTGAATTTAGAGCAAATCAACAAGGATCCACAAAATCTGCTTCATAAGGTGCGATGCTTTTTATTAGACATGGATGGTACCTTTTATTTGGAAGGGCGTCCATTTGAAGGCTCTTTAGAATTTATTCGCCGGCTTGAAGATACGGGCAGGAGGTTTGCTTTTTTAACCAACAACTCTTCCAAAAGCGCCTGGGTGTATTTAGAACGCCTGGCAAAAATGGGTCTTGATATTACCATACAGGAGTGTGTGACATCGGGCCAGGCCACAGTGGATTACTTACATAAAAGCTTTAGGGGGAAATCAGTGTACCTTTTAGGCAATTCTATGCTGGAAAAGGAATTCGCGGAAGGCGGAATCCGTTTGGAAAGACATAATCCGGACTTGGTGGTCACTGCGTATGATAATACCTTGGATTATTCCAAAATGTGTGAGGTATGTGATTTTGTCAGGCAGGGGCTGCCATATATCGCCACGCATCCAGACTTTAACTGCCCCACAGAAAAAGGCTTTGCACCGGATATCGGCGCTATCCACGCGTTTATCCACGCTTCCACCGGCCGTATGCCGGACCGGATCATCGGTAAGCCTAATAGGGAAATAATTGATTACGCATTGTTAAAGGCAAACTGCAGCGCCAATGAGAGCGCAATTGTAGGTGACCGGCTGTATACCGATATTGCGGCCGCGAAAAACGTACCCGGGCTTGTGAGCATCCTTGTGCTAAGCGGCGAGACAAAGCTTTCCGATTTAGAAAATTCCGAAACACAACCCCATTTGGTGTTTGATTATTTAAAGGATATAACGCCGCTGCTGTAATGAAAACAAATCGCCGTCCGGAGCCCGGACGGCGATTTGTTTGTTAATAAAAGAAATTATCCAATGAAATTGGCTCGTCTATCAACGGCCTTGAGTCATCTATTAGTCCTCCGCCGGGAATAGGCGTCTGATTGGATTGGGGCGGTAAATATTCTGATCCGTTTACTCCGTCATTTACAATAGGAAGTCCGGTGTTTTCATCCACTTCCACATCTGTATCTGAATTTGGAATATCCCTATGGAACATGTCATGATAATCACATTCTTCAAAGCTTGAGGAAGAAAGCTCATACTGACGGTCCTCCACGGAACCGTCGCCTGTGTACGGCTCCGGACGCACTATGCCTATTACGGTTTCCGTTACCTCTTCAGGGCAATAGGAATTTGCCTTCATACCTGTTGAAGTATCAATTGTAACAGATACATGTACGTCACATGATTCCGTAGGCTGAGTACCGGAGGCAAAATATTCGCTCCTGACCCTGCTGCCCCGAGGGTCGTGGTCGCATAACCCGGACACCGCGAGCTTGCCGGATTCCTGACAAATACCGGCGGTTACTATGCCCTCCGGCATTTCAAAGGATTTAACCTCCAACCCCTCATGTATCTGCTCCATTATATGACTCCATAAAAGCATATGCCGCTTGTTTTCATTCATGGCCTTTGGCATGTCGTGACCCATGTAGATGCTGGCCACGTAATAAGGGGTATAGCCTGCAAACATAAGATCCTTAGTATCGGTAGCGGTACCTGTTTTACCGGATATAGGCATGGAGCTGTTTTTAAACCTGGCGGACCCGCCGGTACCGCTGGTTATTACGTCCTTCATCATATCAGTAAGAATAAAGGCGGTAGTTTTTTTCAGCACCTGTCTGGTTTCGCTTTTATTTTCAAGTATAACATTTCCGTCATGATCCAATACCTTATCATAAAACGCGTAATCTATATATTGGCCTTTGTTGGCTATAGCTCCAAAGGCGGCAGTCAATTCAAGCTGGGTAACGCCGTCAATTCCTCCCAAAGCCATAGCTGCCACTTTATCTCTATCCGACAAGGTGGTGAATCCAAAATTCAAAAGATAATCATAGCACGCGTCTATACCGGTATTAATTAAGTTTTTAACGGTAATTACGTTCATCGAATCTCTTATGCCTTC
>Ga0153942_1000620_pt1 | contig 14097 bp, 13 predicted proteins | sample TSNJ026MetaG_FD_104731 | JGI IMG/M metagenome (GOLD analysis project Ga0153942, IMG submission 104731) | Attine ant fungus gardens microbial communities from New Jersey, USA - TSNJ026 MetaG | ecosystem: Host-associated > Fungi > Mycelium > Unclassified | place: USA: New Jersey, Brendan T. Byrne... | reverse complement strand
ATTCGGACACAAAATTTAAATGAAACTTTTCCGTTCCTGTTTCTTCATATAGCTCTCGCTTTGCGGCAGTAACAGCATCTTCGCTGTTTTCAATATGCCCGCCGGGGATTTCATATGTATTGCAGTTTTTGTGCCGCACGAGAATCCATTTATTATTGTTCCGTGCGACAATAACTGCATATTGTAAGGGCAGCATTTCACTGTGTGTAAATTCAACTTTTATGGAATTGCTCATCTTTTAGACTCCTTTATTTCCTTGCCTTTTCTTTGCAAGGTGCATAATATTCAGAGGAAAACTCACTCGCCACGGATGCATTTTTGCAAGCTTATGCAAGGGAATATCCGACGGCAGGTCTCATTGTTCATACGGATCAGGGGTCGCAATATACCAGTGATGGTTTTCGAATGGTCTTAAAAAAGCAAGGAGCCATTCAAAGCAATAGCCGAAAAGGAAATCCCTATGACAATGCCATGATGGAGTCTTTTTATCGAACCTTAAAGAGAGAATTACTTACTGATAAAACCTTTGCCAGCCCCGAACAGGCGAAGTTGGAGATTTTTAAATACATAGAGTTTTACTATAATACCAAGCGGATGCATTCTTCACTTGGGTATGTTTCGCCTGCCCAATTTGAAGATCAGAATAACATTTCAAAAAATCTCTTAACTTTGTGTCCGGAAAACCTTGACTATTCCAAATATGCCCTTAAAAAATCTGTCCAGTTAATTATAGCCTATCCATTATTGATAGGTCCCCAGCACTCATATTCCTTAGTGTTAGCATCATGATGATAGATATAAACATTGTCCTTATTATAGAAAAACCCTCCGATAAATGCAGTTAAGACTACCGGCCCCGCATAAAACAAGTGTACATTGAATTTTTGTACTTTGGCCATGTTGGATCGCACCCCCTCGAATTTGGCAATAATCTCCTTAGGTGTGGCGGCAGTACAATTGTCAGGAAGCTCTACAATTTGTACAGGCAGTCCTTTCAATTTCGGCAAAGAGCTTTCAGCTTGACTTGCGATTTTAGCTTTCATATTATCAACATTCATTTTTAGTCCTACAATGAGTATGTAGCTATTTTCAACTCTTACTTTTCTGTACTTCCAGCGGTAAAAAAGGCGTCTAAATACTTTTTCCCATAGCGCGATCAAAACAACAGACAGACTCCATCCGGTTATAGTGATGACATTAGCCAATGTAGTTAAAAACTCATTCATCAGGATACCTCCTCAATTTTTGCTGGAATGGCAATGGATAACCCGCATTGTGCGGTGTCTGAATAATCAAAAGCATCCCCTTCTACCAAACACCCACAGTAGCCTTTATCAAGCACGGCTCCCCCAAAAAATGCCCCAGGTTCGAATTGGATGAAAGGCTTTAAATGGCTCTCCTTGTCGTGAACGGTCATGCCCTAACTTTTCATATTTTACAGAGAGCTTATACTGCCCATTAGTAGGCATATCGCAGGAAGGTGTGCATCTTGATAACGTAATGAAACAATTCGGATTAGCTATCAATGAAAAACAGTATGGTGTTTTCTTCAACACGTCAAACGCACCAATGACAATGGAAACTTTACCGCCAAAACATATCGTACCATGTAGTCAAAACACTCCCACAAGGTGTCAGTAAAATCTTCTTGAACCAATACATAAACACCCAATCCATTATTTCCACCCGGCTGTAGCCATTGCAACTGATATAAACTGCCATCTGAAACTGTATTACTATTTCGCTACCGTGCGATTTTGGTGCTTCTATTATACTACATATTGGTGGCGCTGACTATGCTTTTGACTGGTAAACACATATTTAATATTTCAATCCACGACGCCCTCACGAGCATCGACGTAAGTTGGCTGTACGCAAGGGCCGCAACCATTGCCGTTTCAATCCACGACGCCCTCACGAGCATCGACGGCTGCTGATGCAATCTTTAGAAGTGTCAGGCATGTTTCAATCCACGACGCCCTCACGAGCATCGACATGAAGAATTATTAACCAGTCGAGAACTTAGAGACGTTTCAATCCACGACGCCCTCACGAGCATCGACGAAAATCGTCTCCTGCCAATTTTCGTGTGTTTTTACAGTTTCAATCCACGATGCCCTCACGAGCATCGACGTGAGGCAACTTGATCAGCCGAAAAATGGAGGCAATGTTTCAATCCACGATGCCCTCACGAGCATCGACATGCCGAGGACAGAAAACAAATCAAGGACTTGGAAGTTTCAATCCACGATGCCCTCACGAGCATCGACGATTCTCAGCGTAGAAAATTATCATAGCATAGAAGCGTTTCAATCCACGACGCCCTCACGAGCATCGACTTTATACCTCCCTCTTTCCTTATTACCTATTTGATGTTTCAATCCACGACGCCCTCACGAGCATCGACCGTCAACTGGGCGGATCGGTGGCCAGAATATTACGTTTCAATCCACGACGCCCTCACGAGCATCGACGTTAATAAAAAAATGAATATTGCTACAGAAATTAGTTTCAATCCACGACGCCCTCACGAGCATCGACATCGCGCCAAAGCGTCCGCTCACCGCTGATGACTTGTTTCAATCCACGACGCCCTCACGAGCATCGACTGGCGCCGCAAATAAGTGCAATTCAGCAATCACTGTTTCAATCCACGACGCCCTCACGAGCATCGACCCCGGCAGATGACGGACTGTATCATCACCGAGGAGTTTCAATCCACGACGCCCTCACGAGCATCGACAAAAAAGGTAGGCGGTAATTATGGAGGGATACGTGTTTCAATCCACGACGCCCTCACGAGCATCGACCGCAAAAACACACAACCACCAGGAGAAAATGCTCTCTTCATCTAGTCATCATGTCCAACCCTTTCAAAATTCCACTTACCAAAGGCTATATAGATGAACATGCGCATGTAATTTGTGCATGTTTTCCGGTGCGAATCCCCTGTGGTTTTTATGTTCACTTGAGGTTTGCACTCGCTACTTATCATTATAATATATTTCTTACCGAAAATAAACCCAAACCACTAAAATCACCAAAACTTCACATCAATCTCTCCGTACCCAAAAGTAACATTCCTGCCAATATGCAGATATCTTGCTGCTTCCAGCAACGGAATAAAAGGTCCCAGTCCTCCTTCAAACACCAGTGTGCCCTGCAAACCACTCATATCCATTTTTGTCGTTCTCTTACTTGAATACCGTTCAATTTTCGTTACAAAAATGCCTGATGACATGGTTTTAATTTGTGCAGATAATTCATAGAGCTTTTCCATCTCCTCTACATCCAGATATCCATCATAGCGATTTGACAGTTCTGTCATACGACTAATAATGTTGCGAACTATCGTTGTAAAATCAATGTTAATAAGCAGTTCTCCATTTCTCCTGATTCGCAACGGACTTAATAGGTGAATTGAACAATGTGTATATAGTTCCTCTGATGGATTGGAGTAAAGTCGCAACATATTTCCCTTCATAATAATTTCATTTGGCCAAACATTGCCAATTGATGTTCTGCCCTGCTGAATACTAAACAACTCAAATTTCTTTCTGTCAGCGCCCAAACCAAAAATTTTACGTTCCGTAACTGCCAGTGTTACGTCATTAGCGTAGCGAACACCATCACCAAGCAATATAAACTGATAACTCAATTCATCTCCCACCTGGTAATTGCTATAGGTTCTTGGCAGCTTAATGATATATGGGTTTACAATATCCTTTTTTCCCTGCTGCAATTGCCTGTTCTCATATAGAAACTCATACATCTTTCTATATGGCGCCAATGTCCACCCCATAATCCCATGCAGCATGGAGCCGGTAAACTTAGGTAAATCAGCATTCTCACTGCATCTCAAACTGATCGTTAATGGCATGTATCCTAATGAAAATAACAGTTTCCTACTCTGCATCTGCTTCCCTGGTCTCCTCTTTATTAATAATCTCTTTCTCTATTTTTCATTCCATGTCGTCACCTATATAATACACGTTGCAACTACAGTTCCAGTTTCCTTGTTGTTCCCAGCCCATATCCAATTGCCGTCTTTCCACCGATTCCTATCCAAGACAATGCCTCCGGAATTTCTTTCATTAATTCTTCAATGTAAATGCCTGCATCCGGTTCAGCAGAGCCATATAAAATTTCAAAAGAAGTATCTTTAATTGCCGGAAAAGAAAGTGGAATCGGGAAATCTGCATCCGTTAGTTGTTTACCTTCATAATATTTTTTGTAGTGTGGCGTAAACGCCTCATAGTACAGCACTGGCGCTTTAAGCGGAAATGAGTCTAAGAATACGACCTTCCCGGCTCCGGCATTATCTTCACCGATACTGTATCCGAATATATTCTGAAATTTCGGATCCTGCAATGCCTTTTTTTCGCTTGCCTGATAATATTTCAGAATATAATAATTCCTGACAACCCCATTCAAACCACTGGACGGAATATAGGGAATCCCGTAAACCGGATGCAGAGTCATTGTCGGTATACTGCTGAAAACAGATTCTGCTCCGGTTCCTAAAATAACTGCCTTGTCCGGTTTATAAACCAGCCTTCCCCGCTGTTTTGACCAAAGAGTTTCCGCAATCAGATTATTTCTCTTTAAAATATCATTCAAAAAGTCGAGTTTACACTCCATCTGCCCCCTGCCTCCTTGATTCACATCATAGTGAAGAATCGGAATATATTTCTCCCCGGAGTTGTTGCAGGTTTTGTAGAACAGGCGATTTTGTTTCAATGCCCAGTTGTCTATTTGCCTCTGATTCCTAATGACAAACTTGCGGGAATCTGCCGGCAGCATCAGATTCTCAGATGTCGGACCTTCAGAACCTCGATTATTCACTGCCATACCACTACTCCTTTTCCATGTTGCTTATCGCATAAAAGGAATCACAAAAACGCTTCATCCAGTTTAATAAAGCCATAGTCTCCATCGTAATCATTCTATATTGCAATGAATCTGCCTCCAGCAGTTGAACCAACAATTGATCTTCCTGTTTTCCACTGTTCTTATCGGATATCACCTCATGTATTAATTCTTTTTTAATCAGCCAATCCATAATATTCTGATACAACAGGGTATATGCCCGTTTATTTTTCGATAACAAAAAAGCAATCGCTCCTGCCAGACCATTTGTTTTAATCATAAAAGGCATATTTATAACACGAGTCCGATACTCACTCAAAATACTTTTGTCGCACTTTGAACAATAATCATAAGCAGCTTTTGCCCGTCCATTTTCTAACATATCAGCATCCCCCTTTATTGAATTTTATAGACATAATACCTTTACCTAAAGAGGTGTCACCGCCAAGCTGAATATAGTGCTCAATATTCTCTGCCAAAAACCGATATACAAATTCATCCGGTTGAATATGACTCTGCGCCATCGCCTGCTCAATTGTGTTACGTTCCTCTCCTGGCAAGAACAATGGCGATGACATTAGTAAGGAATACATCACCGTTTCAGCCGGAAGCATCTCTTCCTGAAATAAAGCCCCGCCTGTTGTAGTACCTTTCTCCGGATCAATTTTTATACGTGTCAGAACCTCTGTGCTCAGATAAGCAATATCCTTAAACTCATCATCGCTGACAATAGCAATGTTACTGAGTAGTTTCGTTTTCAAAATATCATTGTCCGGCAGGTAATCCAGTAGAAACCCCGCCAATACATCAACCAGACCTAGCTTTTGGGTTTTATATATCGTGTCTTCCAGCATAATCTCTGTCTGCTCACCCGCCAGGCTCTGCTTCGGACATAAGGCACTCTTGGAGGATACGCTGCCGGCTGCTGGAATCACAGGGAAATTTTCGGCAACATATTCTTTTCCAGTAAACTCCAGATCACGCCGAAAGCGCTCCAAAACCAATGGACAAGTCACCCATGCAAAAACTCCCAACGCACTTTTTACCGGGAAAAACAATATTTTTGCGTCTGTAATCACCATTGCGCCCGCATGCTCACTGCCATTCTCCGGCCCAAAAACTAAACTGATACATTTTTGCATTGGCAGTCCGGCAAAAGATTTCTTGCTGCTTTTTCCTTTTACATGTGCGCGCATGCCGCCTTTTAGCGAAGGTGAGCCAATATTAGGGAATGTAGTATGTTTTTCTCTTTGAATCGGCAAATTAACATCCCCCATGTCACTGCCACTTCCTACATGCACAGAAGTAACTGCGGACATTGTAATTAAATGGGCTTTATTATACATATTGTAAATCCTCCTAAGAAAAACTCGTGGTCACGGGGCTGAAAGCCCCGTAACTACGGCATTTGTTTCAGCGACTACATGTAGTCGCTGTAGTTACTTTGATTCATATAGCAAACCTCTTAAATGCATTAACTCTGTTTTCAATCGTTTGTTTTCTTCTTCCAGTTTTGCTATACGTTTGTCCTTTGCTTTTATCAGCACATCCTTAGAACTGGATGTCTTGTCATATTTTGCGCGCCGGTTCATATCGTTTTGAACACATCTTTTCCGATGCTGCTCGATTGCCTGGCGCAATTCTGTATCCTCATAAAGAAAACTCCTTGATACGCCACTTTGTCTGTTTACACTGCTGAAATTTATGCTTTCGCCTACAGCTTCAAGCATCTGTATTGCCTCGATCGCCTTCCTACGAGCTTCTGTCTTCTGGTGCTCCCGATTTTTTTGAAGGACTGCTTTCTTATCTGTCATCTCAGTCCTCTCGAAGCTTCCCGGTTTTATGGATCAGACCCTCGACTCTGATGCGCGCAAGCATCCTTTCAAGCGTTTCAAGATGATCCTGATTCTTTTGAACCCATTCATCCCTGCCAAGTCCCTTGCTAAGTTCCAACTGTTTTTTCACACGTTCGATCTCTGCTTCGTATTCCGGGATATCATTGCTGCAGGTACAGAAATTCGCACATTCCAGACAAGGGTTCGTCTGCTGGCGGCAGGACAGCTTTGATGGCTTGAAACACACTCCCAATGGCACCTTCACTGCATCAAGATTCTTTCTTACGGATTCATAATGCAGCCCTTCCTCTTTGCCCTCCCCTTTTTGTGGCGGGCTGCTGTTAAGATGCAGAAGATCCAGCCTTTCTGTCTCCTTCCATTTTTCATAGAGCATGTTTTCTGAGACCTTGCTGTAATGCAGCGTCATCTGGAGGCTGCAGTGACCCAGTACCTGTTGGATGATGCCAAGCGGCATCCCCTGCTCTATGTACTCCTGGGCCCTGGTATGACGCATGCTGTGCGCTTTGAAATGGTACAGTTCTCCATCTCCATCCCGGATCCCCTTTTTATTGATCAGTTCCTGTACCGCCTTTGAAAATGCTGGCTTGCTATAGGGCAGACCCATGTTCTTCCCGTCAAAGGTATTGAGCAGATAGTGCTCCGGATTATTCTCCTCCGTGCTCTGTTCTTTTACCTTCTCTGCCAATTCCTTCACCATGTCGGCTACTTCCGGGCGGATGGGGATCTTCAACAGCGGGATCCCTGTCTTTGTGATCTCTCCGCAAAGATATGGGACGTACTCCTTCCCCCTCTCGCTCCACAGATAATCAAGGCATAGGTCATACCGTAGATTCAGCACGTCCGTACCTCTCCATCCGCTTTCCCGGAGCAGCACATACACTGGCCTCATTTCTGCCGGTTCCAGTTCCTGAACGCTGGCATCCAGCTGTTCCCTTACCGGGGCTGGAATGTATTTTATCTTGTCCATGGTATCCTCCGCACGTTCCCGGCGTGGGATATCATCATCGAACAGCAGCTTTGTCACATCCTTCTCTGGTGCCATTTCATACTCGGCAAGCTGGATGTAATCAATGAACTGACGGATAAAAGATACCGCTTTGCTTCGGTATGTCGCATTCTTGCCTGCATAATCAGCTGCCACCCAGCCCAGATACTGTTCCATATCCTGACGGCTCAATCCTTCAAAAAAACCATCTTGATAGCCGCGCCCATAAAACGTCCCGAAAAAATATCTGATATACATCAGCATCTCTTTGCAGTAGGACCAACTGCGGCGGACGATCAGGCGGGACATGAAACGCTTCACCATTTCTCGGTAATACGCAGGTATCTCTGCGAAATTCATACTATGATGTACCCGTTTCTCTGCGGCTGACTGCTTTACGCCCGGAATACGGTCGGCATGCCACACATCCTTCTCGAATTCATCTCTCTCATCATAGAAATCAGTAAAGAACCGGATCATCTGCCCCTTCAGCACCTGGTACTTTTGAAGAAGTCCTGCGGACACAGGAACTTCAGGTATTTCGCTGACCCCACCGCTGATTTCATTGAAACTGTTCCATCTCCCCTTGTCCGCAAGGTTCTCTCCAATCAATCTGATCGCTGTCGTCTTCACGTTGTATACCTGAAATGGAGAGTTCCATCCATTTTTCATGCAATAAAGAAGGTAATATTTCGCTTCCACCTTCATGCGCTCTTTTTTATAGCCTGAAAAATCTGCCAATGTTCCATTTTTATATTTCCCGGCACTCAGTCCGCCTTGACGGAATCCCGCAGACTCGATCATCCATATGTCTTTCCTTAACCAATAACCCCCCTCTGATGAAAGGTATTCCTTCATCTGTAGATATTTATCATCAAATGCCTCCCGTGGGAAGGCGCCAGCTGCTGCTCCCATCACTGGTCACCTGCCTTCCCCATGTTTGGCAGTCTCAGATTCTCCGATGTCCTTCTAAATGCCTCTGACACCTCATCGTCTGATGGATGCACATAGGTGTTCAGTGTGGTATAGATGTCCTTATGACCGGCTCTTTCCTTTAACAGCTCCGGTTCCCAGCCCGCAGAATTCAGCAGGCTCAGGGATGTATGGCGGAACATATGGGGCGTTATTTCGATACCGGTCTTTTTACGAAGGACACGGAATACATTGTCCACATCCCGGTATTCCATCGCCTCGCCTTTGTGTCTTCCCATGAGCTTCACAAAAAGATGATTCGTTTTTACCGCATCATCATGGAAGAAACAGACACATTCGCTGAACAGATCCATCAGTCCCACCGTGCAGTCCAGTTTTCTCGGGCTATGTACCGTCTTGATCTCAGCGAGGTTCTCCATTTCCCCACGGTCGCGGACCTGAATCGTACAGTTGGAGATATCAAAGTCCTCCAGCCACAGGGACAGGGCTTCGCCGATACGCATTCCCGTCTCAAAAAGCAGATACAGCAGGAAGTAATCACGGATGTTCGTGGCGGTCCGCAGCAGTGTTTCCGCATCCTTCTTCGACACCGTCCTGACCACCTGCTTCGGTACCGGCATCCTGAGCATATGGCTCTGCACCGGCTTATTCGGTGCGATGCCATGCAGGAATCCACGGTAATTCCTTGGTCGGGAGTTTATGAACTTCACAAGTTTTTCAGACAGATGGTTCTCCATCTCCTCGTGAAGCAATAGATACTTATAGAAAGCGATCACAGTATCTACATTTGCGTTGATCGTTTGCGCCTTGTGTACAGGCTCCAGCCGCAGGGGAATGATCCTTTTTCCGATATCAGGATTTTTCAGCCATCCGATAAATCTTGCCAGGTCATCCACACCGGCTTTCTCATGATCCCTGCCAGTCTCCTTTAGGAAGGTGAAATAATGCTTCAGATGAATGCAATGCAGCCGCAGAGTGTTCCTTGCATATCCTGCATCATCCTTAAATCTCAGATACTGCAGCACCGGCTCCACCGGGGCTCCCATGTCATCTGCCAGATAGTATCTGGTCTTTTGGTCTGTTGTTGTTACTTCAACTACTTTCATGATTGTTCATGCTCCTTTCTTTTGTTGCATGAACAATTTTACCACCTGATCTTCACTTACGCATACTACACAGACTACACAAACTACAGACCACGAGTTATGACTGTAGTCTCTGTAAAATGACCTCTCAGCGACTACACAGACTACACTACTTTTTAATCACGAGTTATCTTATCTCATGTCAAAGCGGATACCTGGCCTACCAACGCATAGCCAAGTCCTTCCTCTTGTTGTAGTTCGCTTATATTTCTCATGTGAAACGCAGATAAAACAGCTTCTGGGCTTCCGTCCAGAAGTTCAAAATAATACACACTACCGGCGGCGGCAGCATAATACATTGGTTTTGGAAGCTTTCGTTTCATATCAAACCCTGAAATTGGAACCGGCCTACTGCAAGCAGCGGCAACCAGTCTAACCTTCACACCATTATATTTACCGATCCATTGCCCCTCCTCCGTATTGGAAATCCATCCAGGACACCATCCATTCTTAAAAATAGCTGGTGAGAGCAGTGTGACGGAAAAATACTTCTGAACATCGATTTCATATGCTAAATCCCTCAGGATAGCGATATCAATTTCATGATAATACGCTGCTTTTCCTTCTCCGCCAAGCTTCAACAATCCATCCGGAACAACTTCATTTACCCGATCAGCCAGCGCCACCAGACTAACCGGGTTGTTCTGCTCATCAAACGGGTAAAGCATCTCCGATTGGTAAAGCATACTTTTTATATTGGTTCCGGTTCGATAATCTGCCGCAATTCCAGTTTTCAGTTCCCGGAACATAATGTCGGATAAGCGAATGCATGGCACAGTTTTTTGAGAACCCTGCAATATACCCGCAATATCTTTAATACGAATAAAATCCTCTCCCTTAGCCGGCTCTGAGCCCTCAAAGCAATCGGGAACCGTCAGTACATAAGGAAGTGGGTAAGTAGAACATTCCGGAGCCGGTTTTATATCCAATAAAAACGCCTTGCATACGCCGTCTTCCACAACTATTTCAAAATTCTGCGGCACCGGAACATATAGTTCAGACTGGTATTTTAGCATAACACAGTTTATCCTAATTGTTTCAGATGGATCACCATCAACACCTGCCTTTGAAAAATTCTGCATATTTTCACTGAAATATTTAGTTCTCAATGCCCCCCGCACAACAGATGGCAACGGCGGAAATATGCTTCTTGCCCGGAAATCTGTCCCTTTGGAAAATGGTTTGGCATCACGAAAAAACAGACCGTCAAAACTGTTGAATTCCAAAAGAATACTCATCATTCGGCCTCCCTTTCTAAAAAAGTACAGATGGATAGCCACTGTATATATCCATCCTCATCTCTTTGCTTACTTTGCAAATCGTCAAATGACTTCCAATATTCATTTTCATCGGCTAATGGATCGGTTTCACTGGAAGATAACAACCTAATCGTTTCCAGATAAATCATTTTCTGTAAAATATGTCCTGTAACCTTCTCGGCCTCCAAATACTTTATGGCTTCCATCAATTTATATACAAATGAATGTGAAATCTTTTTCTTTCTCAGATAAAAAATGATGACATTCAGTAATTCCAGATTCTCACATTTCTCCCCGAATTTAAGTCTTGCCCTTACTGTTTGATTCCCCCTTACCATTAGCGAAATTGCAAATGCATCTTTATTCTCGTCTATATCCTTTGCAAAATGTTCCGCTTTATTGACTTCACTCATAACATCAGACAGAGGTTCATGGATATGGGCAATCGTAATACCCGCTGAAAAACTCAACCCGTGATCCTTTATAAAATCACCCGTTTTGATCTCCCCAAAGTCATTTCTCAACCGTTTTAAAACCGGAAACAACGCATCCAGACAGACAAATCCCAGGAAATCTTCACCCCCCGTATAGACGATCACCCCTTCTTCCGGTCTCATGCTCTGCCTGACACGACCTGCATATTCCATTAACGATTTGCTTAAATATGTATGAAACTCCTGTGTTTGTTCCGAATCAATCAGTGCTGCTGCTGTGTATAATTTTCCCATACTGTCCCCATCAAACTTAATAACAGCATAGTAAGATGTAACCGGAATTTTCTGCTCCCCGATACACTTAACCAACTCCTTAATAAAGTCTTTGTCCTGATCGTTCTCCTCCTCGGGATTAAATTCTCCATTATTCATATAATAATAGAGACCGCTGGCATTGCCGGCAGAAAGCCGGGCTCCATTCAACACACGATTTAACCGATTACCTAATGCGATATTAACCACGGATGGAAAACTACTGTTGAAGTTCTCAATCCCCGCATCTTGTAGAAATCGTTTAACAAAGGACACCGCAGATAAGCTCTCTGACAACTGGCTCCGATATGTTCCCGGGTCTAAAATAATGCGATGTTTCATTAAATCTCTTGAATCTCTCAGCGCAAATAATGCCCGCCTGCCACCGCTGATAGAACAGGTTCTTCCTGAAGGATGTTCTACGTAGTCAAATCGTCTGATTCTTTTCACCTCCTGCAAATCCCTCACCAACTTATGATAGGTGGTTTCATAAGAATCCAGATCCCTGTAACACCAGTGAATCTCCAGAAACCTGTTTATCTCCTCATCAAAAAACTCAGACTGAAAACCATGTTTAACCTTAATCTTTTCGGTTATGTCTTTAAAGCACATTCTGGCTTTTTGAGACAAACTTTCAGCAAACTTTTCTTTTTCTTCCCGGTGATTATAATTTAAAATGCAGACAATACGGTTTGGCATACTCTCCAACTCTCTGTCCGGAAATACTACCTCGACATTCCAGTCAGGTTCTTTTATATTCACCACCATGTTTTTTATTATGTAGGATAATAAGTAGCTTCCCGCATAAAGATCTTTCAGCTTCCTGGCCTCAGCGATAAAGCTTTGAACCGGTCCAATTGTAATCATAAAAAGTGCTTTATCCATAAGTGAATCCAATCCTTTCTCATAGTATTTCATTTATAAATTCCACTCTTTTATCTTTCGCTTTTACCGCTATCCCATCCTCCTTTTTCTTTCTTATCAGTTCTTCATCGGCTTTTAACGAAGTAATAATCGGATGAAGCCCGTCTTCTAAGAGAATAGCAGATACATATACCGGCGAGGCATATCTTTTTAATTTTTCGTTTTTATTCATACCAACATATCCCGTATAATAGCAATCCTGGTAATGCGATGCCCGATCCACAGTTTTTAATAGTGCTTGTTCGCTATTATAGCGTCTGCCGATCTTTATGTATTCAATATACGGGTAAACCACACAACTGGTTTTACTATGTATAATCGTATTTTCTTCTCTGACAAACTGTGAGTCTTTATTCGCAACATCATTTAAAACGCTTAAAAGAGAGCGCAGGAAATCTTCCTGGCTGCCAAACGAGATATATTCGCCTGAGAAAGAAAAGGAACCTCTGGCACGTCTCGCCCTGCCGCCCATCCCGTATAATGCAAACGCTAATTCAAACAATTTCTGATAATATTCCAATGATAGGCTGTCATCTAACGTCCTTAACCAAACAGCGAAGCTATTATTGGTGCTAATCATTGTCTTCATATTATTGCTTTCTTTATAATTATGTTTGTTCCTCACCTCATCATGTAACAATAACTTCTGTTTATCAGTAATTACTTTATCTGATATCATTCTAAAACGAATTGGGGATGCCTTCGAATTTTCTTTTTCGGCTGCTTTACCAAACAAATCATGTTCCATTTCCAGCAGTTTTTTGATATCGTCAGTCAACTGAATACTTCGGTATGTAAAACGCAAAAGTGCTTTCAATTCTGATACTCTAAACTCTGGGACATTTTTGTTACTGCCATGTGAATATAATCGCGTAATTGTCTTTAACGTGTATTTGTATTCTTTCAAACAAACTCCCTCCATAGTATAATCCGTTTCAACTATTGTAAAAATATTTTTCGCTTTTGTAACATTCTCTAACTGCAATTTATCGAAAACAAGCAAGATAATTATATTTGCCTTCTGGAGTTTTTAAATTCGCTCTCCGCAAAAGATTTTGCAATTGCTGCTGTAACTTTCCCTTTATCCTGCAATATGTCTTCTTCGTTGAACTGTAGAAAAGCATCCAATCGCGTCACCCAGTCTGCCATATACATGATGTTTCCTCGTCTGGCCTGGCGCTCTGCAAAAGCCAAATACATCGTCACAATTTCATTGAGATTTGCCATTTCCGCTTCATTAAGATGATACCTTCTCCGATGCATCCCATGGTTTTAGACCAAACAAAAACTGTATCACGGCACTCAGTCAGGTGAAAATTAATTTCACCAGGACATTAATTGCTAAATGTATATCGACTGGCTGCAACCAGTTCTAAGTAT
>Ga0153942_1000619_pt1 | contig 14112 bp, 9 predicted proteins | sample TSNJ026MetaG_FD_104731 | JGI IMG/M metagenome (GOLD analysis project Ga0153942, IMG submission 104731) | Attine ant fungus gardens microbial communities from New Jersey, USA - TSNJ026 MetaG | ecosystem: Host-associated > Fungi > Mycelium > Unclassified | place: USA: New Jersey, Brendan T. Byrne... | reverse complement strand
CGGTATATTTATCCTGATACAGGTACCATCATTCACCTTGCTCTCAATCACCAAACCATATGTCTCTCCATAAATCAGTTTAAGACGTTCACTTACATTCTTAATTCCATAACTTTTTGAGTCCTGCCTGAAAATCTGTTCCAACCGTTCATCCGTAATACCGCTGCCATTATCTTCAATGCTGATTTCAATTCTTTCGTTTTTCCTGGTTCCGGTTATCCTTAAGTTTTTTTCCTTTTTGCCTGACAACTTCAATCCATGCTCTATAGCATTTTCCACAATAGGCTGGAGAATCAGGTTGGGCATTTCTACCTCCATTATATCATCATCGATGTCATATTTCACTTTAAACTTCCTGTTACACATAATCAACTGCATCTCAATATAAGACTTCGTATTCAGCATTTCATTTCCAACTGTTGTGCAGTCACGTCCATGGTTAAGCGCTGTACGGTAAAAGTCAGATAATAATAAGGTCATCCTGCTAATATCGTCCTGTTGTGCCATAATGGCTCTGGAATTAATCAGAGAAAGGGAATTATAAAGGAAATGCGGATTAATCTGTGCACGGAGTGCTTTCAGTTCAAATTCCTTTTGCCTGATCTTATTGCTGTACACCTCCTGGATCAAATAACGGATCCTTTGAATCATCTCACTGAAAATAGCCAACATGACACCGATTTCATCACGCCTCCGACTTTCCACAGTCACTTCCAGATTCCCATTCCTGACCTCGATCATGTTATCGGTTAATGCCTCAATAGGCGCAATAATATCTCTGACCAGTACTGTTCCCAGTATCACAAATACAAGCATGCATCCCAGTGTTGCGAAGGCAAACAGATAAGAAATGGTATTGGCCGCCTTTACTATCAGTTCCATTGGCCTGTAATAATAAACCGTCCACATGGAACCACGGGTGGAAGCCGTGACCATAACGTACTTGTTTCCATATTCCTTCCGGAATGCCTGTTCTCCTTCCAGAAAAATTTCGGTATCCAATACCTCTCCGGGCTGCTCATACACATCATAAACAATCTTTCCATCCGCATCAATAATCACAATCCCATAGGTATCCGGCGACATCCTGGAAAGAGGGGAAAAGAAGCTGTCATAGTCCAGGGACAGTAACAGGTAATTCCTTCCCCCTAATGGGGTGAAAAGTCTGCGAATCAGGTTTATCTCCCCGGTATCGTTCCCGGCATACCATATATTCTGATAATCCTCTGTTGTCACTGATTCATCATAACCATACCCTTCCATGACTTCACGATCCCAGGACCGCACATAGTTCTTATATCGCACCATCCCATTATCAGTAAACAGACAGATTTTATCAAGTTCGTCATGAAGCATAAGATACGTAAGAAAGCCAGGCTCAATGACATCCACATAGGCCAGATGCATTTCATAATAATTCTCATCATATTGCAGGTTCAATACATTATGCAACGTTTTGTCCGCGAAAACATAATCTGCTATATTATTATATTGGGCAATCTGATGGTCAAGCTGATTTACGGCAAGATTCAGCGAGTCTTCCATTAATTTGCCTTCGTGACTGACCAATATTTCTTTTGTATAAAAATATATAACAATATCAACAAGCATAAGTGACATACTTCCAAGCAATATACAAAACAAAAAACGGTACCTCAGTTTTGATCCCATTCTGCAGATAGATATTTTAAGCCGATTGAAGCCTGTCATGTTAGGTTTCCTGGTCATTTATCCTTCCTCTGTCATGCTTTTCCTGAACTGTTCCGGGCTGATACCATAAAACTCCCTGTAACTCTGACAGAAATAAGAGCAATTATGATATCCTGCCGCTTTACTGATTTCATGTATTTTCATCTGACTGTTTTGAAGAAGTTCCCTTGCTTTCTCCAACCGATAAGCCTTGATATACCGGTTTAGGCTGCATCCGGTTTCCTGCTTGAATAACCGACTCAAATATCCGGGATGAACTTCGATTTTTTCAGCAAGCTCATTCAAACCGATGTCCTCGCAATAATTCCTGCGAATGTACTGCTTAACTGCTTCCAGCTTTTGCCTGCCGGTATCCTTTGGGGGATATTGTTCTTCCAGCCTGTTTACCGTATCCTCCACTGTTGTAATCAGCTGTTCTATGAAAGAGCATCTATATATTTCCTCGATGATATCATTCATCATAGCAGAATTTTTCTCGTCCATGGCATGGTACATTTCATATATAATTTGGGAAAACAAGAACTTTGTATATAATTGCGAGCTTCCTTTGGAAAGGATCATATCATGAATATCCTTCAGGTGAGCTCTCAAACTTGCATAATCCCTGTATCTTATATCATCTGCAATCAGCTCAAACCGGATCTGGTCTGTTGTCTCCCCTGGCCTGTCTTCTCTGCTTTCCATACTGATGATATGCTTGTCAGAATGGAAGAAAGCATGTTCTACCAATTCCTCCAGTCTGTTTGCTTCTTCCGCAATCCTTTCTTCTTGTATCTTCCCGCTTACGGCAAGATACACCTGACTGCCATATATTTGACTTAACAAATCATATACGTTCTCTGCTATCTCATATATTTCCCTCTCTGAATAGCGGTTTCCGTTTTTTCCCTTTCTGATAAATAATAATCCCTGATTTGGGTTTAAATTCACATAATCGAATCCAGGAATACTGCTCCTGAGCTCTTCCTCCGGGAAAATTGTTACCAGGCTGTCGAACACATTCTCTTTACAATCAATCAGGATGATCCTTGCATAATCCTTCAAAAAGCCAAGATTATCACCGGATATTTTTTCCTTCAACTGTATAAGCCCCATTCCCCCCTGAATCAATTGTATTAAAATATGCTGCTTCAGGTAAGTCATTAATTTTTCCTGTTCTTCCTCTTCCCTATCCTTCTTCCTTATTTGCCGGATGATTTTCAGCATGACTCTTTCGAATTCCTCAGGGTTTAAGGGCTTCAGGAGATACTCGCTGACCCCAAATGAGAGAGCTGTCTTCGCATATTGAAAGTCATCATACCCACTAAAAATAATTACCTTCAAGTCAGGATACTTCTTCAAAGCTTTTTCCGACAGTTCCAGTCCGTCCATAAACGGCATTTTTACATCTGTAAATAGAATATCTGCCGGCTTGTCATTCAGTAGTTTCCAGGCTTCTGCACCGTTAGCTGCTGTGTCAAAACACAGTGGCAGCTTAAGCTTTCGTATGAGGTATATAATGCATTCCAATTCCATGTCTTCGTCATCTACAATTAAAATCTGTAATTCCTGCATGGCATAACCTCCTGTTCAATACAGCTCCTATTCTTTTACTGAACCTAACGTAATTCCTGTTACAAAATATTTCTGCATGAATGGATAAATAACCAATATCGGAACCGTGGAAATTACAATCTTCCCTGCGTTGAATGTTTTTTGGGACATTTGCAATACCAATTGATCCGATGTTAATTTAGAAATATCTGCTGTATTTATCATCAGAGACTGAATATAGGTTTGTAAAGGAACCTTGGCCGGTGTGTTCATCAGCAGCATACCATCAAAGAAGCTGTTCCAGTGCGTGACTATACTGAACAAAGCCACAGTGGCTATTGCTGGTTTTGCCAGAGGAATGCATATTCGGGTCATCATCTGAATCTGCCCCACTCCGTCAATCAATGCCGCTTCTTTCACTGCTTTCGGCTCATTTCTGAAAAAATTCATCAATAATATTACATTATAGACAGGAACTGCCCCTGGTATCACAAGTGCCCAGATGGAATCTATCAATCCTGTGGACTTTATTACAAAATACCAGGGAACAATACTGCCCCCCAACAACATTCCTGCCACCACAAACCACATATATTTGTCCCTGCTGGGAAACTCCCTCTTTTCCAGGCTCAGAGGATAAGCCATTAAGATAGTCATGGCCATATTGATGCCCACACCAAGAACCACCCTTTTTACAGACACTCCAAAAGCTTGAAAAAATCTGCCTTCCTTCATAATATACTTATAGGATGCAAGTGTAAAGTCCACCGGAAAAATCCCTACTTTCCCTGCCAAAACAGCATTTTTATCACTGAAGGACAAAGCAAGAACATGCATCAGGGGGATCAGGCAGAGCAAACCCATAAACAATAGCAGCATAATTACCACAGTATCAAAAATACGATTGCTCTTTGTATTATATTTTAACATTATCTTATCCCCTTTACTTAAAAAATACGGTAATTTGCAAATTTTTCTGCCAGCTTATTGGACACTATAATCAATAGAAAGCTGATAACGGACTTCATTACCCCCACCGCCGTAGCCAGGGAATATTGGGCATCCTGAAAACTTACCCGATAAACATAGGTATCTATAATATCTCCTGTTCGATATACAATCGGGCTGTAAAGGTTATAAACCTGGTCAAATCCTGCATTCATGATATTGGCTATATTCAATGTCATGACAAGTATGATTGTGGGTTTTATGGATGGAAGCGTGATATGCCAGATCCTCTGAAGCCTTCCCGCACCGTCCATTACTGCCGCTTCATACAGTTCCTGATTGATTCCTGCCAATGCGGCAATAAAAATTATTGCATTATAGCCGAATTCTTTCCAGACATCAGACCCAATGATTATTGGTCCGAACCACTTATTGCTCCCTAAGAATACAATACCTTCCTTCAGAATACCCAATTGGATCAGCAGCTGATTAAGCAGACCGGATCCATCAAAGATATTCCGGAAAATTGTCGCCAATATCACCCAGGAAAGGAAGTGCGGTAAATAGCAGATTGTCTGCACTCCCTTCTTGAATCTTACTCCCGGTGCTTCATTCAGTAAAATGGCAAAAAAGATGGCAATCAGCAAGTTACCTACAATCTTCCCTATAGCAATCACCAGGGTATTGCGAAATATCAGAAAAGCATCCGGAAGCTGAAACATATATTTAAAATTATCAAGCCCCACCCATTCCGATTTCATAAATCCCAATATCGGCTGGAAATTCTGAAATGCAATCACATTTCCCAAAAAGGGGATTATGGTATAAACTGTCAGAATAACTACGCCGGGCAAAAGCATCAGATGATACGGCAGGGTACGAAAATCTCTTTTTTTTCTTTTTTCCATAAATGACTCCTTTTATAAAAACATACGATGAAATAAGACCACCCTGCAATGAAGTGGCCTTATCATTTCACATCAGTCCTGAACATACTCCTTTAATTCTGTAGTGATTTCATCACCTCCTAATGATTTCCACTTTTCTACAAAATCATCAAACGCATCAATATCTGCCTCACCGCTCAGAATCTGCAGAAAAGTCTCATCCTCCAGCTTCTCAAGGGTTGCCCACTTTCTGTTCATAGTATCTGTTTTCGCATAGGTCGCTCCGTAAACCTTGTTTATAATGTTCTCGCTGCTTTGAATAAGATAAGATGATGTGGTATATGCCCAGCCATTTGCCCTATTATCCCCAACCGCTTCTGCAAGTCCATTCTCTTCAACCAGTTTATAAGAATTATACCAGTCCGCTGCTTCTTCACCGATTTCATCAAGTCCCTTCACCCCATTCACCACATCCATTACCTGCTGTGCCTTTACTTCTTTGTCGTTATACCTGCTAACCAGCATGGTAAACGGAGCCATATTCCATGCAACGCTCACTTCGTCCGATAAACCCGCCCATTGGCGAATAACTCTTTCCGGACCTTCATTATTATAGTTAATCCAGTTAATCGTCTTGATTACAGCTTCCTTCATTGCCTCAGTTGCCCCTGCTTTCAGTACCACATAAGAATTCGTTGGGGAAATCATATGGGTATTATATTTCCCGTCCTCTGTCAGCGGAGCCAGATACACATTCCAATAAACCTCCGGTTCTGTTTGAGTGATATTCAGCAGCGGCCATGATAAATTCCACCATGCACCAAAAAACACTCCTGCCTGCCCACTGCTGACCATTTCATTGCAAATCTCATCATCCCTTACCGTAAAAGATGCATCTATGATACCGCTTTCCATCAGTTTCCTGATTTCAGATAATGCCGTCTTTGTTTCTTCCGTAATGGAACCATACACCAATTCTCCTGTTTCGTCTGTAGTCCAAAACTTCGGGTAAGAATGGTATAATGCAAACAATGCATCGACTCCATATGAATTATTACCGCCGGCACTGACTACCGTGGAATCCGCAAGGATTCCGTCAGTCACTCTCCCACCGGGATTTTTCTCTTTAAACGTCTGCGCAATATTTATGATATCCTCTAATGACTCAGGTGCCTCCAATCCAAGCTCTTCCATCCAATCTCCCCTGATAAACAGCATAGGGATTCCATCTGATCCTGCTGATATGCCGGGCATTGCCATTAGTCTGCCGTTAAAAGAAGCACTGCCCAATGTTTGCTCCCTGACTGTTTCATAAGATTCCCTCAATCCATCTGAAACATATTTTTCATATGCATCCGTCAAATCTTCTACTGCTCCTGCATTCACAAGCTGACGCAGCTGAGCTTCCGTCACAACCATCACATCCGGCATATCACCTGAAGCAATTGCCATAGAGACTTTGGTTTCATAATTGGAACCGTCCACAGCAAAATCAAATTCATAATTTACATTCAATGTTTCTTCAAAAAAATCAATATAAAAATTATCAGTGGAAGTCTGTCCGTCCGGATATGTAGTACTTGACGAATCCCCTCGCCCTACATGCAGGGTAACCGGCTCACTGACCGGTCCAAATGGATCCGCATCTTCATGATTCGATTGAGACGCATCCTGTGCCGCCATATCCTGCGATGAGGTATCCGCCTCCTGTACATCTGAGTGTTCAGCATTTGATGGTCCAACTGCATTTTCATTTCCATTGCTGCCACAACCTGCAAGAAGGCTGCCAACTATGCATGCGGCCGTTAAACCGCCTATAATTCGCTTAAACTTTTTCATATGCAATCCCTTTCTGTGTCCATTGACGTTTTTTTGTAAAAGTAATTTGTTTCTGCTTAAAGTATATCCGACATAATTAGCTTCGTACATATCAAAAATCGAACGGTATATATCAAATATTTTACCTGATACATTAATTTTACATACGCTTTACAATACGCTTTACATACAGGAAAATTGATATGGTATTTGTTGACGGTTTGTGCTATAATGCGGCTATATAATCCTTTCATCTTAGCATTATGCGAGACGGAAGACATGGTTGTATCAGCGCCAGACGCTGTCAATATACAAAGAGGGATCCTGATATGAAAAAAATCGTAAACACAAAGCTTTATGCGGGTTTGGTTGCCAGTTTTTGCGTAATCATTTTATTCTCTGTTATTTTAACCGCTGTAGGAGCCATAACCATAAAGCGTGTCAGGGACAATTACGATTACACCGTATCCATGCCCGAAATAAAAATCCGTCTGCTGAAGGATATCAAAACGGATTTTATGATTATGCGCTACAGAGTCGCCAATTATGTTATGAACAGCGGGGACGAGGAGTATATAAATGGAACAGCCAGCCGCCAATATGATACTTCCATGCAGACTCTTATGCAGCATTTGGACGACTATATTGTGCTTAATATGGATGATAACCGGCAGGATGCAGATTCCGCTGAGGAAAACATACGCAACGCTGAAAATTTCAAAGATCTTATATCTCAGTATACGGTATTTGCCGATGAAGTGAAGACCTTTTCCCTGCTGGGTGATGCTCAGGAGGCAGATAATGTTCTTAAAAGCGCTATTTCCATTGCTGAAACGTCATTGGAATTGCTGGATGAAATGATATACGACTCCGAAAAGGATATTCAGCAAGTCAGTATAGATGTGAATATTAAAGCAAGCGGCTCCATCATATTCCTTCTTTCTCTGTCATTTGTTCTTGTTATTTTAGCCGTTGCTTTATCTTTTTTTGTAGTCAGAGCCACCAAAAGTTACATTGCACACCTGCGGGAGGCGGAGCTTGCTGCGGAAGAATCATCCCATATGAAATCCGTTTTTCTTGCCAACATGAGCCATGAGATCAGAACACCCCTGAACGGCATTATAGGATTTTCCGAGCTTTCGCTTGATGACAGTCTCTCTCCCAGAACCAAAGATTATCTTGAAAAAATCAAATACAGCTCTGAGGGACTCTTGCAGATAATCAATGATGTCCTTGATATTTCTAAAATTGAAGCAGGAAAAATGGAGTTGGAGATTATTCCGTTCAGCATACAGGAGCTATTTAGAGTATGTCAGGCAATTATCGCGCCAAAGGCACTGGAGAAGGGTGTCACACTGTTTTGCTATGCCGAACCATCAGTGGGCAAAAAGCTGTTGGGTGACCCCACGAAGCTGCGTCAGGTCTTGTTGAATCTTCTTTCAAATGCTGTCAAATTTACAAATGTCGGTATTGTGAAGCTCTTATCCAATGTAACCGAAGAATCTGAAGACAGTGTTACAATGCACTTTGAGGTAAAGGACAGCGGCATTGGGTTGACACCTGAGCAAGTTAACAGAATATTTGATCCGTTCATGCAGGCGGATAACGGCACTACCCGCAAATATGGCGGAACAGGACTCGGACTTCCGATCACAAAAAATATTATCGATATGATGGGCGGGGATCTGGCTGTAGAAAGCACACCTGGCATAGGCAGTAAGTTCAGCTTTGATCTGACCTTTAAGACCATTAATATACCCGCCGAAACCAGAGAAATAACAATAGAAAAACTGGAAAAACCCTCCTTCAGCGGTGAAGTGCTTATTTGTGAAGATAACCGTTTAAATCAACAGGTTATATGCGAACATCTTTCAAGAGTCGGACTTAAAAGTATTGTGGCGATTAATGGCAAGGAGGGTGTTGACTATGTCCGTGAGCGTAATAATAAGGGCGAGCCTCCCTTTGACCTTATATTTATGGATATACATATGCCCGTAATGGACGGTCTGGAAGCGTCGGCTGAGCTTGAAAAAGCAGGAAACAAGACGCCGGTAGTGGCACTTACCGCCAATGTTATGCCCACAGACAAGGAAACATACCGGCAGTTTGGCATGCCGGACTGTCTGTCAAAGCCTTTTACAGCACAGGAGCTTTGGATCTGCCTGCTTAAATATCTCAAGCCCATAAACCTGGAAGCCGGTGATATCAGAGAGCAATCAGAGACGGACAAGAAGCTGCAGGAGCAGATTTTATCCAACTTCTTCCATGATAATCAAACCACATATCGGGATATAAGTGATGCAGCAAAAGCGGAGGATATAAAGCTGGCACACAGACTGGCGCATACACTGAAAAGCACTGCAGGACTGATTGGCAAGACTACACTGCAGGAAGCAGCCGAAACGATTGAGCGTTCCCTTGCAAATGAATCTCCACATGTTACAGATGACCAAATGCAGGTTCTTGCTTTTGAGCTTGACACTGTTCTTGCCGAACTTGGGGAGGTTTACGGTGTTTCGAAACCGAGTAAACCGTCACAGGAAACCATTGATATAAATAAATCCCTTGCATTGCTGGATGTGCTGGAACCGCTGCTTAAATCCGGTGATACCGATTGTCTGGATATGACGGATGATCTGGCAGCATTTAAAGGCACCGACATTCTGATCAGTCAAATTGACGCATTTAACTTTGCACAGGCAATCATAACTCTTAACGAAATAAAACTGGATTTGGTGCGTGAAAAAAATGGAAAAAAAATTTAAAATATTGATTGTAGATGATGAGCGCTCTAATATACTTACCTTGAATCATATATTGAAGCCAACATATCAGACTCTTGCCGCAATTGACGGAAAGACGGCACTTGCGATAGCAAAGGAGAATACTCCCGACCTCATTTTACTTGATGTAATCATGCCTGACATCAGCGGGTTTGAGGTGCTTGCCGAATTAAAACACAATGACCACACCCGCAGGATACCTGTTGTTTTTATCACGGGTCTGGACAGTATCGAGGACGAGGAGAAAGGCTTCGCTCTTGGCGCCGCGGATTATATTACGAAGCCCTTTCACAGTGCAATCGTTAACGCAAGAGTTAAAATGCAGCTGCAAATGGTTGAGTATGTCCGTACAATCGAGCGTTTGAGCAGGATTGATATGTTGACAGATTTAACCAACAGACGCGGCTTCGATGAGCAATTAATCCTGGAGTGGCAGCGTGCCAAGCGTGAACAGGAACCGCTCAGCATTTTGATGATTGATATAGACAAATTCAAAAATTATAACGACACATACGGACACCTGAAAGGCGATGCCTGCTTACAAACCCTTGCGGCTACCCTCAAACAAACGCTGAAGCGCGGAACGGATATGGCCGCCCGCTGGGGAGGTGAGGAGTTTGCTGTCCTGCTGCAAAACACCGATATAAACGGTGCGATGTCTGTCGCTGAGAATATACGTGCCAATGTGGAGAAGACACCAATATTCGGATCCGATATATCCGTAACTGTCAGTATCGGCGTTAAAGCAATAATACCCACCGAGAGTGATGCAATGGACGATTTTATCAACGCTGCCGACAAGGCTCTCTACTGCGCAAAGGACTTGGGCAGAAATCGGGTATGTCCGGCAATGTAGGATTATGACATTCAGCCATCATTCTGGCTGTTGTCATTACGGATACGCACATATACAATCTTCAATATTTTATTATGAGGATTCTTCATTGACTTCACTTCCAGTGATTTAAGGGATTCAATCAATCGGTTCAGTTTCTGGAATTTATAATTACGCGGATCAAATCCCGGGATACGTTTATTCAGATGATTTCCGATATCAGAAAGATCAATCCACCCATCATCATCTGCATTGGCTGCAATAATGGAAATAATTTCCTTTTCCACATCGTCCTTACTGGGTATATTATTGGGCTCCGCCTCTTCCGTTTCAACCTCCTCCTTGTTCTCCACAACATTTTTAACAGGCTTTGCGGGTTTTGCGATACGTTCCTCGTCCTCCTTATATAATACATCCAGAAATTTAAAAGTTTCACACGCTGCCACAAGTGAACCCGGCGTTTTCTTCTCTCCCATTCCGATTATAGTCATGCCGGATTCACGCAGCCGCATTGCCAGCTTCGTAAAATCACTGTCAGAGGTTACCAGGCAAAAACCATCCACATTCTCTGAGTACAGAATATCCATAGCGTCAATGATTAATGCCGCATCCGATGCGCTCTTGCCTTTTGTATAATTACTTTGAAATACTGGTGTTATGGCATATTCTTTTAAATTATTATTCCAGCTTAAAACACTGGGTTGGGTATAATCACCATACAATCTTTTGTATGTGGCAATACCAAAATTACTTACCTCATCCATAATTGATTTAACATATTTAGGAGATACATTCTCTGCATCTATTAAAACTGCGATTCGTTTTTCCTTATCCATGGCTGCTCCCATCTGCCGGCTTATTCTCCAAAGCATATCCGGCATACATACTATAACAACTCATTGCTGACGCTGTGTTACTATTCCAGTTTGACGCTGTTCACAGAAACGATTCACTCACTATAATATCTTCCATAAAGCTCCGGTCTCCTGTCCTGCTTCAGTGGAAACTGCGAACGATACCGGTCAACAACCTCCATATCCACCGTAGCAAACAAAATTTCTCCGGCTGTTTCCTTCGATATCAATTCTCCATAAGGATCAAATGCCATACTGCTTGGTTCGAAGTAAAGACCATTCCCGGGTCCCGTACGGTTTACACCCAGAATATAACATTGGTTTTCAACAGCCCTTGCCTGCAATAGCAGCTTCCAATGTGCAATCCGCTCCCAGGACCAGTTGGCAATGACTATGATCACTTTATTTTTCTGAGAGCTTATTTGAAAAATTTCCGGAAAGCGCAGATCATAGCATATAAAGCACCCAAAAGGGACTCCTTGAATCTCACACCCGGTGATACTGGTGCCGCTGATATAATGCTTTTCCTCCCCACCATAAGAAAAAGGATGGATTTTATCATATTGCATGATTACTCTTCCCTTTTCTGCTGCTGCCAGACAATTGATTCCCATTCCCTGTGCCTTTTCAGATCCTTCAGGTAATCTGACGTATCCAAATACAATAACCAGGGGATATTTACAGGATAACTTCTGTATTTCCCTTACCGTGTCCGTAATGGCGGCTCCTGCCTGCACTTCATTTACCTTTTCAGCAATTGCCTCAATGTCCATGGAGAAACCGGTAAAGGACATTTCTGGAAAAATAATCATATCTGCTCCTGCCGCAGCTGCCTTTTGTATAAGTGTCTCAGCCTTTTCCAAATTTTTAGCCTTGTTCTCCCAGGCAATATCCATCTGTGTCAATGCGATTTTCATAGTTCTCATAATTATTTTTTCTTTCTTTTTCTATTACTTCCGGTTTTTACAGTTACGTTTTTATGGATTGGTACATTCTCAGGCCTCCCAGGTTCCGGATCTCCATGCTCCGTACTGCATTTACATGCATTCCGTTCATTAACGCTTTCACGCAGCAATACATACACCGTAGACAACAGAGGAATAAAAAGCAGCATTCCGGCAATTCCAAACAAACTACCGCCCACACTTACCGCCATAAGTACCCAAATCGAGGGCAGACCCACAGAATTTCCCACAACTCTGGGATAGATCAGATTTCCTTCTATCTGCTGCAGTATCAGGAACAGGATGATAAACCACAAAGCCTGCATCGGGTTATCAATCAAAATCAGAAATGCCCCTACAAAGCAGCCGATAAAAGTACCCACAACAGGAATCAATGCAGTAAAGGCAATCAATACCCCCACCAAAACCGCATACGGCATGCCAAATATACTCATGGCCACAACAAACATAAAGCCAAGTATGACCGCTTCCAGACACTGAACCGTAATAAAATTACCGAAATTCCTGTTAAGCAATGTCATGATGTAATTTACCCTGTGGTCCGCTTCAGACGGCAGGTATGCGCTTGACAGCCTTTTCATCTGATTTTCCAGCTTCTCTTTCTGCAGCAGTATATAAATTGCAAAAATAATGGCTACCACAGTATTTATAATCCCTTCCACAATACTGCTGGCCACATTGACCGTGGATGTCAGCACGTCAGCGGCACCATTCCTGAGGAAATTTATCACCGTATCAATTACCGTATCCCAATTGATTTCCATTTCTGTCAGCTTGTTGATCTCTTCCTGCAGCTGGGGATAATCCTGACTGAGATTATCCAGATCCGCCAGTACTTTTTCTGTGAAAGCCGGAATCTTATTGCCCAGTTCACCTACTGTTTTCGTTACCTGCGGAACCACAGTAGCCACCACTATGATAATGACCAGTATTATATTAATAAATGCAAGAAGCAGGCTGACGGATCTTTTCAACCGGACTCCGGTTTTTCCACTCCATTTTTTAAAGACATTATTTTCTATTGCCCTCATAGGCAGATTTATGACAAATGCAATCCCGCCGCCAATGATAAACGGCTTTAATATCTTATACCCCAACACTAATCCTGTATATACCTGGCTGCTGTACATAAGCATCAGTATCAGCAATGCCGCCAATACCATCAGTCGGCGAATCTGCCTGATCTTCTCTTTCTCAAATCCCATATAGCTCTCCTGTATCTTTTCCAGCCAAAAGCCGTATCAAGAACTCCCATACTCGTTTTGTTGAACTAATACTGAGCACTTCCTCCGTTGTATGGATATCCTTCATATCCGGTCCAAAGGATACACAATCCAAATCTGCTATCTTACTGCATAAAATACCGCATTCCAGCCCGGCATGAATTGCCTCTACCCTGGGTTTGACACCATACATCCTTTCATATAAGGCTGTCATTTTATCCCTGAGAGGAGAATCGGCCCGATATTTCCAGCCCTGATAATCTCCACTGATCGAAAGTGTTCCTCCCGTCAGGCTGAGTATTGCTTCGACTCTGGAAATTAATGCCCATTTTGCGCTGTCAATGCTGCTGCGTACGGCGATCCGTATATGCAGATTTACCTCCCCGGTATCATTTTTCATAAGACTCATCTGTCCATTATTTAATGAAGTCTCTGCCAGATTCTCAATCTCCGCACTCATAGCCTGTACACCATTTGGCAAAGCATGCAGTAATGCCGCACATTTTACAGTACTCTCATGGGTTAAGCATAAATAACTTTTATCTGTCTTTTTCGT
>Ga0153942_1000618_pt1 | contig 14115 bp, 10 predicted proteins | sample TSNJ026MetaG_FD_104731 | JGI IMG/M metagenome (GOLD analysis project Ga0153942, IMG submission 104731) | Attine ant fungus gardens microbial communities from New Jersey, USA - TSNJ026 MetaG | ecosystem: Host-associated > Fungi > Mycelium > Unclassified | place: USA: New Jersey, Brendan T. Byrne... | reverse complement strand
GTTGAAACTATATACAGATGGTATGTCTATTTGAGGAGGAAATCATCATGGAAAAAGTTCGCTGTGTTATTCTTCGTGGCGGTAAGTAAAGGAGTATATTTTCGAGATGAAGATCTTCCAAAGGATCCTGAAGCGAGAAAAAATACGATATTGCGTGTATTTGGGAGTCCTGATAAAAGACAGATCGATGGGCTTGGCGGTGCTGATGCACTGACAAGTAAAGTGGCCGTGGTAGGTAAAAGCAAAAGAGATGACTGCGATGTAGACTATACATTTGGTCAGGTATCAATCGATACACCGAATATCTATACGAAGGGAATCTGCGGCAATATTACTTCCGGGGTTGGATCATTTGCAATTGATGAAGGCCTCGTAAAAGCTGTCGAGCCAGAAACTACTGTAAAAATCTACAACACAAACACCAAAAGAATAATTATTGAAAAAGTTCCTGTACATAATGGAGTGGCAGTTACAGAAGGGGATTACCAGATCGCAGGAGTTCCCGGAAGTGGTGCAAAAGTTAGTTTGGATTTTTCCGATAGCGCAGGTGCTATTACAGGTAAATTGCTTCCCACGGGAAATGTCGTAGAGACAATAGAAGTAAAGGGAATTGGATCATTGCAGGTCTCTATAGTTGATTGTTGTCAGGTTCAAGTCTTTGTCCGTCCAGAGGATGTCGGTATGACAGGATTGGAAACACCTTACAAGATTGATGCGAACGAAGCTTTGTTGGAACGACTGGAATCCGTAAGAGGTACAGTCGCGGCAATGATAGGGCTGTGCTCTACGCCGAAAGACGCAAGGATTGTTTCCGGAAACTCTCCTCATCTTGTGTTGCCGCATAAGGCTCAAGACTACAGGTCATACCTGGAGGATACGATGGTTTATGCGCAAGATATTGATTTTGTGGCAAGGATGATGTTTATGCAAAAAACTCATAAGACTTACGCGGGAACGGGGGCTATGTGTACTGCTGTTGCCAGCTTGATTGATGGTACACTTATCAATCGTATCTGCAAGCCGGAAGCTCAAAATGCCGGTTGCGTGCACATCGGGCATCCTGCGGGGGTCATGACGATTGAGGCAGAAGTGGGCATGGAGAATGGGGCTCCTGCGGTCAAGAAAGTCGGGATATCTCGCACCGCCCGCCGTATCATGGAAGGCTTTGTGTATATTTGACACCTATGTTTAAAAATGGAGGTAATTTATGAGAAATTCAGAAAAACTCAGAGACTTGATCCTTCAAAATGAATTGCTGATGATTCCGGGCTGCTATGACGGAATCACTGCGAATCTGATAAAAAAAACGGGATTTAAAGCGGCCTATATATCGGGGGCAGGCGTTTCATTCAGTCTGCTCGGGAAGCCGGATCTAAATATGGTCAGCTATTTGGAGCTCAAACAAAAAATCGATGTCCTCTGTCCTTTTCTGGGGATCCCAGCAATTGTCGATATAGATGCTGGCTTTGGAGGCCCGCTTAATATAATGCGGTTAATTGACGACTTTGACCGCGCCAACGTGGCTGGGATCCAGATTGAGGATCAGATGGCACCCAAAAAGTGTGGTCATGTTTTGGGACGTTCTGTTGTTTCAATCGAGGAAATGTGCCAAAGGATTCGCGTCATAAGAGATCACCGTCAAAATGGAGAAAATGGTATAGTGATAGTTGCAAGGACGGATTCCCGTACAGTTATTGGCATTGACGAGGCGATTCGACGGGGAAATGCATATTTTGAAGCCGGAGCTGATGTGATCTTCATAGAAAGTCCAGAGACTTTGGAAGAGGTTGAGAGGATTGCTAGAGAAGTCAAAGGTCCAAAACTCTTCAATAACATTGAAGGGGGACGCTCTCCTTTTGTTAGTAAAGCAAAACTTGAAAAATACGGATTCAAGATGGCGATTTATCCCAATTCATTGACTCGAGCGATGATCTCAACCGGACTGGAACTCCTTAAAACTCTTTCGGAAACTGGCTCAACGGAAGCTATGTGGCCACAAATGATTACACATAAGGCACTGTTTGCGCTGTTTGATTTCGAAAAGCTGGTTGAAGAAGAAGGTAAATATAAGATCCAGCGATAACCTGTCAATCAGCACAATATTTCAAAAATGAATAGTTCGAAATACATATGGGAGCGTATAGATGTGAAGAAAACATTTGCGCGAAAGGCATTGGGTCGAGCTGCGTTGCGGGACGTTGTGCCCGGTGAGATCGTTGTTGTAGAACCGGAGTATTGTCTAAGCAGTGAAAATGCCTCTGCCAGTTATCGCGTCCTGAAAACGATCGGTGTATCAAAAGTAAAGAATCCTGAACGCATAGTCGTTGCGTTTGATCATACTGTTCCGGCCGCTACGATCGCATATGCCGCATCTCAAAAAGAGGCCAGACGTTTTATCAGCGAGCAGGGAATATTACACGCATATGATATAAATTGTTTTGGCGGTATATGTCATCAAATCATGTGTCAAGAGGGTTACGCGGCGCCGGGAAGAATTATTGTAGGAGCCGACAGTCATGTGTGTACATCAGGAGCAGTAGGCGCTTTTGCAACGGGGATTGGCAGAACGGAAGTTGCGGGAGTGTGGGCTACGGGGAGCCTTTGGCTCTCCGTCCCGGAATCCATGAAAATCACTGTGACCGGAAAATTCCGTTCGGGGGTTTCCGCAAAAGATTTGATCTTGAAAATCATCGGCGATGTTGGAGCCTCGGGAGCCAATTATTTGTGCGTCGAATTTCATGGCAGTGGAATAACAAATATGTCCATCGATGAACGCATGACACTCTGTAACATGGGTGTTGAAATGGGAGCAAAGACGGCAGTCTGCAAACCGGATGAAAAGACGGTGGCGTTTTTGAAGGACAAGATAAAACCAGGATACTGTGAACTCCTTTGGGCGGATGATGGTGCGGATTATGTTAAGGAGCTTGTATATCATCTTGAAGATATAACGCCAGGTGTCGCTAAGCCCAGTCAGGTTGACAATTACGCACCTGTCACAGATGTGGAAGGCGTTAAAATTGACCAAGCATTTCTCGGATCGTGTACAAATGGACGGCTGGAGGATCTTCGAGTGGCCGCGAAATTTTTAAAAGGGAAACAGGCCAAGGTAAGAACGATTGTGACTCCGGCATCTTGTGAAATCTACGAGAAAGCAATGCAGGAAGGCATCCTCCAAATATTGTTGCGTGCTGGTTGTACGATCAATCCGCCTGGATGCGGTGCCTGCTTTGGAGGTTCAGGTGGCCTTCTGGCAAACGAAGAGGTATGTATCTCCACATCAAACCGCAACTTTAAAGGCAGGATGGGAGATCCCGGGAGTCTGGTCTATTTGGCGAGCCCGATGACAGTTGCTTGTTCTGCAGTGGAAGGGCGAATTAGTGATCCGCGGAAATATGTAAAGGAAGAGAGCGCACTATGAATATTCTCAGAGAGGGTCGTGTGTGGAAATATGGAGATGATGTTAACACAGATGTTATATTTCCCGGTTGTTATGTCTACGAACTCATGTCCGAGAAAAAAATGGGAACGCACGCGCTGGAAGGCTTGGGTGGCGCATTTAATAAGGAAGCCAAACCAGGAGATATTATTATAGCGGGAAAAAACTGGGGATGCGGGTCTTCTCGAGAGCAAGCGGTTAAGTGCTTGAAAGCAAGAGGAATAGGCGCAATCATAGCTGGAAGTTTTTCAAGGATTTATTATCGTAACTGCATTAACGAAGGCCTTCCTGTAGTCATCTGCCCCGAGGCCGCAGAAAAAATCGGTGATAAAAGCGAGGTCGAGATCGACTTTGGACAAGGGGTGATTAGAAGCGGCCACTTGGAGCTGCATTTTCCACCTTATACTGAATATGTGGCACAAATTGTCCAGCGCGGAGGTCTTGTCCCTTTTATCCGCCGACAAGATAGAGACAGTGAAGGTAATGAAACAGAAGGCTGCAATCGCACTGATGTGCATCCCTTTGAAAATGAAACAGCGGATACGAAATTCTCCATGGCATAGATTTATGACTGTCAGACCGGACGCGGAATAGGAAAGGAGGCCATAATGTACGATACATTATTCCAACCAGTAACGATTAATCATACAGTGCTGAAAAACAGGGTCGTTATGGCGCCGATGAGCACAAATCTCGGCAAGGGAGGTGGGGGCGTTTCGGAGGATCAAATCAATTATTATACTGAAAAAGCAAGGAATGAAGTAGGATTAATTATTACAGAAGCCATGTCGGTTCATCCCACAGGTGCGCATCGTGTTCGGAAAATGAGCCTTATGAAAGACGATTACATTCCAGAATTGCGTAGGTTGACGGATTCAGTGCATCGTTTTGGTACAGCGATAATCGCTCAAATCAACCATCAGGGAAGAACGGTAACCTTTATGCCGGATGGCTATTCGGCCATGGCTCCTTCCCCCATCGCAAGCAGAAAAACAGGAATCGTGCCTCGCGAAATGACGCAGGAGGATATTCAGGAACTTCTGTCGGCATTTGCCAAGGCGGCAATGAGAGCTGAACAGGCTGGCTTTGATGGGGTCGAAGTACATGGTGGACATGGCTATTTGATTACACAGTTTCTCTCTAAGCGATGGAATAAGAGAGATGATAAGTACGGTGGAAGCTTAGATAACCGTATGCGTTTCCCGTTGGAATTGGTGGATGTAATAAGAGCGTCTGTTTCCTCCGATTTTATCGTAAGTTATCGTATTGAGAGTAATGAGTACGCAGAGAATGGAGTCACGCTTTCGGAGTCGTGTAAGCTTGCGGAATTGCTCCAGGAGCACGGTGTCAATGTTATCAATGTGGTTGGTGGAAATAACGAGGTTCCTGAGGAGCAGTTCAAGTCCATTGCAACCATGTACACACCTGATTGCTATTTCGTGGAGGCAGCTGAGGAAATAAAAAAACATGTAACAGTGCCTGTAATGGTAGCAGGAAAGATCCGGACTCCTGAGGAAGCAGAAGATATTATTAATGGCGGCAATGTCGACTTGATCTTACTTGGAAGAACACTGGTTGCAGATCCTGAGTGGGCTGTAAAAACTAAAGAGGGCAGAGCACAAGATATACATCGATGTGTCTCCTGCAATGCAGGCTGCATATCCAAAATTAATGAGCAGCAAAGTATTTCCTGCGTACAAAATACGTTATTAGGCACGTGTGTCTCTCACCTGAAACACGCTGAAAAATCGCTTAATATTGCTGTTGTGGGAGCCGGTATTACAGGGTTGGAGTTCTCTTTGCGAGCCGCTCAAAGGGGTCATAAGGTCACTGTATGGGACAAGTCGCCGGTTCCGGGAGGACAAGTGCTTCTCGCAGCGGCATCGCCTGACAAGGGTGTTTTCAAAGAGTTAATTAATTGGCGATATAAGGAGTGTAAAGAAAATGGCGTCGCTTTTTATTTTAACACTCCATTCGATGTCCATCAGGACTTAAGTAAGTACGATAAAATAGTTGTTGCCACCGGAGCAAGTCCTATACGTCTCCAAATAAAGGGAAATAAGCAAACCATTGATGCTTGGGACGTGTTTGACGGAAGCTCTTCTTACGGTGGATGGAAGAAAGCGGTAATCGTGGGAGCTGGGGCAACGGGGCTGGAGCTGGCTCATCTATTGGGACATCATGGCATTGAAACAATAATTGTTGAAATGACAGAAAATGTTGGCGCGAATGTTGTTCCCACTGTGCGTGCGGCACTTCTTAACGAGTTGCGAAGATATTCGGTTGATATCCGTACGAAGGCACCAATCGTTTCTTACAACGATGGTGTTGTAATTTGCGGCAGTGACGGATCAACGACGACGATTGAAAATGTTGATGCTGTGATCACTGCTGTTGGAGTCAGGCAAAACAAGAGCCTTGTCGATGAATTAACGGAGATCAATTATGATGCGGAAAACATAATATGCTTAGGTGATGCCAATGGACGCGGAGATATTCTCGTGGATTCTGCATCCGCTTTTGAAGCGGCATTAGCATTGTAAGAACGACAGGGAGGGCAAGAATGGGACAAACATTGACTGAAAAATTTATTGCCAGAGCTGCTGGTCTGCAGAGTGTCTCGCCTGGCGAAATTGTCGGAGTTTCGGTTGACCGTTTGATGATTAACGACGCTCTGGCTCTGGTGGTGTTTAAAAAATTTGAAAGTCTGGGGGTTGAAAAGATCGTACATCCCGAGCGGATTCTCGTCTGCCTCGACCACAAGGTTCCCCCCGAAAATGTTGCCGGTGCTGATTCCTATTGTCATATCCGAAGCTTCTGTAAAAAATACGGATTGGTGGGATTTCACGAAATTGGGCGACATGGCATAGGTCATCAGGTCATGTGCGAGAATTTTACACGACCGGGCGAGATCGCCGTGGGTACCGATTCCCATGCGCCCATGTACGGCGGTTTAGGTGCTCTAGGTTGTGGGATCAACTCCAGCGATGCGGCAGTTGCATTAGCGACCGGGAAGATATGGATGTGCGTTCCTGAGGCCGTCCGTATCCTTTTTGAAGGAAAACTTCGTCGAGGTTCTACCGCTAAAGATATAAGTCTTTTCATGCAGAACCTCGATGACGCTGAAAACTTTAACTACCGGAATTTGGAGATCCTTGGATCGGGCGTTCGGACGCTTTCAGCGAGCGGGAGAATGACTATCTCAAACATGGCTGCCGAAATGGATGTGAAGGCATGTATCATTGAACCTGACGAAAGAGTGGCCGAATACCTTGGAGATGCGGTAGGCTGCGATTTAAAGCCCGACCTGGATGCTGTCTACGCGAACACATTTACCGTAGATCTGGACAAAATCGAACCGTTGATCGCCTGTCCGCACAGCGTCCACAATGTAAAGCCTATCCGGGAAGTGCGAGGCTTGCCGATCAATCAGGTAGTACTTGGCTCCTGCACGAATGGGAGATTGGAGGATTTTCTTCAAGCTGCCGAACTCCTAAAAGACCGCTCTGTGCATCCGGATGTCCGTCTTTTAGTCATTCCAGCAAGCCAAAAGGTCTATACGGAAGCGACCGCTCTCGGCGTTACTGAAACGCTGTTGCGAGCCGGAGCAACGATCCTCCCGCCATCCTGCGCGGCGTGCGGCGCTTTTGGTCCCGGAAAGATTGGCGCCGGCGAACGGTGCGTCAGCACGACACCTCGAAATTTCAAGGGGCGTATAGGAAGTACTGATTCGGAAGTGTTTTTGGCTTCTGCGTACACAGCGGCCGCATCAGCCATCGCAGGCCATATCGAAAGTCCAAAAAGGTTTTTGAAAGAAGGTAAATTATGAATGCTCAAATCAAGGGGAGGTGTTTCAAGGTTGGTGACGAGGTTACCGCCAATCAAATTATATCGCAAGCTCGATGGCCTGAGGCAAGGCTAGGCGATTGGCTGTTTGAGAATCTGGTATCGGGTGCGGGAGATAAGGCTGGCGCCTTTCGTACAATGGGTTGCAACATTGTCGTTGCGGGAGGAAATTTCGGCTGCGGCGGTAAGAGCAACGACTATGCAGTGCTTGCTCTCAAGGACGCAGGTGTTGATCTTGTCATAGCGCAAAGCTTTAACAGGATTTTCTACCGTCTTGCGATTGATTTGGGGCTGCCAGTAGTGCTCTGCCCGAATATACCGTCGTTTTGCTCTGCCGGCGATACCCTCGAGTGTGATTTGCTCATGGGGACGGTAAAGAAACCGTCAAACGGCTCATTACTATATACGATGCCGCTTAGCGCACTGGCGCTCGATATTCTAAGCGCCGGAAGCCTCATTGATTATTACAAAGCAATGTGCGATAAGCCGGAATTGCTGTTTATTAGCAAATATAAAATGATTAAAAAGGAGAGTTGAAAAATGAAAGAAAAAACGAAAGAAAGATTGCTTGTGATTTCGCCGCATACAGCAGATTGGATTTGGCGATGTGGTGGAACGGTTGCAACCTATCTTAAGGCAGGAGCCGATGTCACCGTGGTGTGTTTGACTCTTGGCGCAAGGGGCGAATCGGGCGAACTGTGGAAACATGCGGGAATTACAACAGAGGAAGTCAAAAACATCCGGCGCGAGGAAGTGACAAACGTCGCAAAAAAACTCGGAGTCAGCCAATTAGAAGTTTGGGATTATGATGACTGCCCCCTTATTGCAGGGCCGGAGATTCTTCAGCGGCTCAATGTTAAGATCCGCGAGGTACGGCCGACCGTAATTATTACCCATGACCAATTCGACTGCACTAACTTCGATCATGCTGTTGCCTACGAGATTGTTTCAAAAGCGCTGCTGATGAGCCTCCAGCGCGGCATCTTCAGCGAAGGGCTTGATCCAATTAAAAATGTACAGGTTTACGGCATGGAGCCGGGGTTTTCGGAACAAAGCGGGTTTGTGCCGCAGGTCTACATTGACATCACAAATGTTTATGATGAAAAAGAAGCGGCTATGGCCTGCGTAAAATCGCAACCAAACACGCCCATTCGCCACACCTACGCTACACTGATTAGAGGAAAGCAGGCAAAAGTTATGCCTGGCGGCGAAAAAATAAAATATGCAGAATGCTTTAGCGCGCGTTTCCCTATCATTGTTGAAGAGAAACTTCCTTAAGATCTATGCATCATTAAGACTGCCTCTTTTGGCCTGTTGCCAAACCGGAGGCATCGTCCCCCTGCTTTTTGTTAGCGCATTGTCAATCACATGATTCCCTTCCCTCCCTACGTTTATGCAGTATGCCATCGTTTTAGTTCCAACGGACTAGGTAGTGATTGATGGCTAATCTCTATCAGGCTGATCCATCTGTGGCTGTATATTAAGCGCAGAACTGGCGTAACAGTCGCAGATCTGCTTTAGGCACGTGATCACATATGAACAAAGGAGGCAATCTTATGTTGAAAAGTATCAAATTGTTGGCTCTATCCATGGCTTTGATATTGGTGTTGGGCTCATGTGGCGGTGCATCTTCGGCCCCGGCTAGTACTGCCCCGGCGCCCGCCCCGCGCTCCGAAGCAAAGTATACAATTGGCACAGCCACAGCCTCCGGAGTGCACTATGCCGTGGGCACGCTGATTGCTGACGCGCTAGGCAAGAACTCCGATTACCTCAGGCTCTTCCCACAGGTCACAGGAGGGGGAGAGGAGAACGGGCGCAATGTGTCGGCAGGAGAGTATGAATTTGGATTCTGGGCCGTTGATTCGATCCTTATGGCCTACAATGGCGAGGGGGGACTGAGTTTCCCGAATCTTCGCGGGGTCATGACAGTGCAATGTAACGCGGCTCAATATATAGCGCGTATTGACTCCGGGATAAAAACATGGGAAGATTGCAAGGGCAAACGGATAGGCATTGGGACAACTAGCACAATAGGCGAGATGATAACCAGAGCAATTCTTACTCATTATGGTATCGATTGGGATAAGGATCTGGCGAAATCAGAAATACTTGGGAATAATGAAGCCAGAGAAAAACTCCAGGATGGCGACTTGGATATGATCTACATAGCGGGAGGCTATCCGATGGCGGGAATTGTCGAACTAATGTCGACCGGCAATTATCGGTTGATCAGCACCCCGAAGGAAGATCTGGAAACAATACTTGGTGCGAAATATGTAGACTATTCGTTTGACACCTATGGCGTTTATACTATCGGAGCGGGCACATACCCGAATCAGGATTATGATGTCGTGGTCCCCGGCGGCCGACTCCTCATTTTCACCAGAGACGACATACCGGAGGATGATGTTTACGAATTCCTCAAAGTTGTCCATGATCAGTGGGACACCATTAAGGAGGGGCATCTCGCAATCAAGGATCTTGACTGGAGCGAATTTCCGAAAACCGGCATTCCGCTCCATCCCGGCGCCGAGAGATTTTACAAAGAAATAGGTCTCGTACCGGCAAGTTGATATCTTGTTTGAGCACCACGAAAGGATGATCGGTGTCCGTTTGGCGCGCTAGCAACTGAGCGGTGGGGCGGTTGGCATCATGAGGTGGCGGCTGCCCCCCCGATGGCGGCAAACTTAGTCTAGAGAAGAGCAAGACAGCAGCACCGGTTACAACCAAAGCAGAGATGTGAGCAAAAGAGTTAAGATTTGCGGCGCTGTTTGCATTGCGAATCCAAAGGTGCTCCTGTCCGGTGGCTTTGAAGCGGGAGTTGTAGCGCTCCTATTGTGTTTGCTACAATGGGAGTGGAGTCTAATCTTATGAAGGAAACATCCGCAATCCCCTGTCCGCAAAGCTTCTTCATCTGCCCAGCCATGATCTGCTTCAGTTCCTCATTGTCTAGTTTTTCAGAAATCGGTCATAAGTCCAGTAAGACAGCAGCCGCCTCATCATATGAAAGCCACAGTAATGATCGAAGAGCCTGTTGCTCTTCAAGTCGTTTGCTAAATCCGTGATTTGCGAGAATCCCTTGCATTTCATGACAATGAAGGCCACAGCATTGTTTCCTTCGGAAAGCCATGTCGACCGGTTTCCGCGCTGGGAAGAGAAAGCCCAGGTAGCTGAAAATTTTGTCAGAATGCTCTGGCGCTTTGTGATGTAAACAGTGTTACATCTTGGATAATTTCTTGTCGGCAGATAGCGGTCGGCCCCTTTCTTAGCTGGTTTTCCCTGGTAAGTGAATTATGCCCAAAAAGGGCTCCGCTTTCTATATTGTTGGAGTGATTTTCGGTTTTAGCCATGGCCGAAATCCCTTGCTATTACTACACTTTTTGAGTTTCACTCTTGGCTAATCATAGTTAGTATAGAGGTGAATATCGGTGAGAAAAATTAATGTGACAGCAAATGAATCAAAAATCAGTGCCTCCCCAAAAGGGTTCAGTGAATTTGAAAGTAAGCTGATCTGGATCATCAGTCTTGTCGCCACAGTGTTTCATATATTTACTGGGGGCTTCGGCACGTTAACACAATTCTGGCAGGTGGGGATCCACTGGACGCTGATTGGTTCGCTCCTTGTTCTTGCAAATAAGCAAAAATTCAAATTTAGTCAAAAAAAATATGAGTTTATTATCCGCTACCTGATGGCCGCTCTCATATGCTTCATAGCCATTTATCAGATTATCCTCCGCTCACGGCTGGTGTCTCAACCGGGGGTTTTTGAGACGATGGATGTCGTTGTCGCTACTGTGGCGGTCATTGCGGCGCTATGGCTGGGCTTTAAGTTTCTTGGCCCGATTCTTCCGATGCTCTGCATTGTCTTTATTCTTTATACACTATTTGGCCAACATATCTCCGGTGTATTTGCTGTACCCAGATTAAGCTACCGGCGGCTCGCCACTCAGCTTTTCACGGGTTCCGATGGGATGTTTGGCCAAACGCTGATGGTTCCTGCACGTTTTATGCTGCTCTACGTCTTTTTTGGCAGAATTATGGATATGAGCGGCACAGGGCAGTTTCTTGTTGATATTGTGAGTTCGGTTACAAAAAAAATGCGGGGCGGGGCAGCGCAGGCGGCCATCTTCTCAAGCATGCTCATGGGTATGGTTTCAGGTTCCGGGCACGCAAACGTCGCCACAACGGGTGTCTTTACAATACCATTGATGAAGAAATCGGGATACAGCGCAAAGACTGCGGGCGCCGTGGAAGCTGTCGCGTCCTCCGGCGGGCAGATTATGCCACCAGTAATGGGAGCATCGGCATTTCTCATGGCCGAAATTACGGGGATCTCTTACTCAAAAATCGCACTGAGCGCCTTGGTTCCGGCGATTCTTTACTACATCAGCCTTTCGTCTTCAATATACAGCAAAACGCGTGTCATCAATATCCAAAAGCCTGACTCGTCGGAAGTAGGGCCACTAAGAGAAACATTAAAAAAGGGCTGGTTTCATATCATCCCTATTGTGACAATCTTTAGTCTGGTATTTTCCGGTTTTTCGCCCCAAAAGGCGGCTTTCTGGGCTATTTGCAGCGCCTTTGTGGTCATGCTGCTCTTTAACCGCCAGGCTTTCTCAATCAAAAAAGTGCTTACAGCAGCGTCAAATACAGCAACCACCACAGGTCCTATGTCGTTGACATGCATGCTCGCAGGCATCGTTATGTGCACGATTAACCTGAGTGGGTTCGGACTAAATATTACCAGAATCATTGAAATGCTTGCCGGAAGCAACTTGATGATCACCCTTATTCTGGCCATGCTGTTATGCCTCATGTTGGGAATGGGAATGCCTACAAGTGCCTGCTATATCCTGCTTTCAATGCTAATCGTGCCGACCATAACGAGATTGGGCGTGCCGGCGATGGCGGCGCATCTTTTTGTCATCTACTACGGTTCACTTTCGAGCATTACGCCCCCTGTCGCGCTCTCATCGCTGACGGCTGCGAACATCTCCGGGGCAGGCCTCTGGGAAACAGGATTCGAAGCCTGCAAGCTGGCTCTAGCTGGATTTATCGTACCTATCGTCTTCATTTACAGCAATGAACTGCTGCTGATGGGCAATGTAGCGGAAGTCACCTTTGCAATCGCTACGGCGGTACTTGGCAGCATCGTTTTGGGCCAAGCGACTGGAGGATGGGCTTTCGTCAATCTTACTTTCTTTTCTAGATGTTTGCTTTGCGTGGCAGCTGTCATGTTGTTTATCAGCAGTACGGTGATATCTGCTGCCGGATTAGCTCTTTATATCATGGTAATCGCTTTGGCGAGACATTATAAGCAAAGAAAAATCGTTTCCTAAACCGGCAAGAAACCTTCATCTTTAGCAAAGTATTTACAAAACCAGGGCAAAAAAGAAAGTATGGAGTCAATTATGGTTGATCACGTAAGAGAAATATCGATCGCACTGGGGGATAGCCCTGCTGAGCGCCTTCTTAAGGAAAATAAGATTACCTGTCCCCGCGTTCATTTAAACTTCGCCGATTATCCTGTCATCATCAAGGCCTTTGCTCCTATGGTTCGAAAACTGGCTTTTGATATCGGTGAGCTTTCTTTGGTAACATTCCTGCAGGCGATTGAAGTCGGAAAACCCTTGCGCTTACTGCCAATTGTTATAAACGGCAATATGCACCATGGTAGCATTTTTTATGACCCTGCGAAAGGTCTTTTGGCACCGGCGGATCTGAAGGGCAGGCGGGTTAGCGTGAGGGCGTATACCCAGACGATGGGCATGTGGGTTCGCGGCGTACTTAAAGAGCAGTATGGCGTTCCTTTAGACGAAGTTACATGGGTTTGCAGAGAAGGGGCGCATGTATCGGAGTATAAATGTCCACCCAACGTTGAAATAAAGGAAGGCGCCAAAGAGTCGAATTTGCTCAATTCCGGTGAGGTTTGCGCCATCATCGCCAGCGCCGCTAATGTGAAGGATGCAGGATTAAAACCTTTGCTGCCAGATGCTGCTGCTGCTGCCGCTGAGTGGTACTCGAAGCATGAGACGGTTATGATAAATCACATGGTCGTTGTAACTGAAGAGTTCATGCGGGAAGATCCTTCCGCCGTACAGGATGTTTATGACATGCTGCGGAAAGCAACTGACATGATCAGCGCAGAGAGAAAAAATGGCGGGCTTTCAGCAGTTGGGTATGGTGCAGACCGGATCTGGAGCGGAGGAGCAATGCAGTTGGCAATGCAATATTCAATAGAGCAGAAGCTTCTTTCGCGAGCCTTTGATAAAAGCGAGATTTTTGCAGAAGTAGTTGAATAATCAAAACCATTCGGACAGAAGTAAAATTACAGGAGGGACGAACCTGCGGTGGAAAAGATTAAAGTTGGGTGCAGGATTTACAGGAATATCACGCGGGCGCCGAAAGAAATGGTGGAGCGCTTTCGAGGTATTCCCACCAGCAATATCGGAGATCAGATGAACCGCTTGTATTGCATGTATGGCATAAGATCCATGAACAATAAAAAAATGGTAGGAACCGCTTTTACGATAAAAGCGCCCATGGGAGACAACTTGATGGTTGGTCGGGCTTTGGAAATGGCGGAACCTGGAGATGTTCTTGTCATTGACTCCGGAGGCACTATGAACAGGAGTACGATGGGAGAGTTGATGTTTACTTACGCCCAGGGTCGCGGACTGGCGGGGATCGTAGTCGATGGCTGTATCCGCGACATCGATGGTACTCGCATGTTGGATATACCCGTATTTGCAAGGGGAGTCACACCTCAGGGTCCGATTAAGAAAGGCCCGGGCGAAATTAACGTACCTATTGCATGCGGAGGGCAGGCG
>Ga0153942_1000613_pt1 | contig 14179 bp, 9 predicted proteins | sample TSNJ026MetaG_FD_104731 | JGI IMG/M metagenome (GOLD analysis project Ga0153942, IMG submission 104731) | Attine ant fungus gardens microbial communities from New Jersey, USA - TSNJ026 MetaG | ecosystem: Host-associated > Fungi > Mycelium > Unclassified | place: USA: New Jersey, Brendan T. Byrne... | reverse complement strand
GATAGTAGTTTTGCAATTAATGGATACCGGCGGCAGTAAGGAGGTTGAGTTGTCGATAGATACATTTATGCTGCTTAAGCTTTTTGTTATAGGGGGTATCGCCTCCGCTACAATGGTGATACCGGGAGTCAGCGGCTCCATGATATTAATGCTGCTTGGCTATTACCACTCTATCATCGAAACAATAACCTCTACCATAACGGCTGCCATACATTTGGATTTTACCGGGTTTCTCCAAGGCGCATGCTTATTGGCTCCATTCGCGTTGGGTATATTGGCAGGAATTATTATTATCGCGAAAATAATAGAAATTCTGCTTAAAGGCTTTGAATCCCAAACCTACAGCTGTATACTTGGGCTTGTAACGGCATCTCCCGTGGCTATTTTAGGAGGCATAGAAATTGCCGGCCTTAACCCTTCTATAATAATAAGCAGTATCGTTTGCCTTCTTATCTGTTTTATGGTGCCATATAAGCTATTCCCTGAATAATACAAACTGCAATACAGCTTGTAACATGTTCGACTCCTTACTCATACTATATAAAAGGAGTGTACAACTCCTCGCAGAAAATCAAGTATTTTGGGAAGGAGGAATACAAATGGGATGTTGCGGTTGTCCTAGCTGTTTGATAGAAAGCATCTGCAGGTTTGTAGGCCAGACGGTGACTATTTTCACTGCGAGCGGCGGTGTTTCAGGTTGTGGCTTTACCGGTGTATTGCTTGGCGTTGATAACGAATGCGTCAAGCTTTTATGTGATATAGGCGCAGGACCTGCTTGCGCGGTAGGCAGTCCCTGCTGCGGTAACCTCAGAGATAATCCGGGGTTCTTCGGAAATCCTTTGGGAGCTTTATCGGTAATTCCATGTGATGCGATTGTTTGCTTCGTTCATAACGCTATTTAATTAGAACAAAAGGAAGGGCCTGCTTCGAAGCCCTTCCTTTTCATTTATTCGTCATCGCAGTTCCTTCCCAGTAAATACCCCAGGATCAACCCTTTTAAAAATATCAAGAGCAACACCAGGCAAGAAATCGCAATAATCCTGCCCTTGTCTTCGTCCCTTATAAAATATCCTTCCATAGTAGAATTTTCAATTTCTTTCTGCGCAACCCTGTGATGCCGCCGTCTTCTTTGATTGGACATATGATCACTCCTCTAATATTTTAATGCTTTTATCAAATATATCATATTTTTTAAAGTTTCGGAAGAAGTTTATTCGATCTGCGCAATAGCTGTAAGGCTTCGTTACCCTTCCGTCATTGCGGGCTCGACCCGCAATCCCCCGCCCACCTACGTCATTGCGATCAAGCCCCCAATGACGAGGAGGAGCTGACCATATTGCACCCATACAATTCGTTTTTTTTGTTGTGCAGATCATAAATTTTTTATATCATTGCACCTAAAATTGATTCATAACTTTAAACAAAGGACTTGATGCATGTGAAAGAAGCGCCTGTAAGACAAAAACATGCCGCCGCCATACATGACATTTCCGGACTTGGCAGATGCTCGTTGACAGTAGCCCTGCCCATTCTGTCGGCGGCAGGTATACAGACCAGCGTTATTCCCACCGCCGTGTTGTCTACTCATACAGGCGGTTTTACAGATTACACGTACAGAGATTTAACAGCGGATATGAAAGCCTTTTCAACCCATTGGAGAACCCTTAACCTTACCTTTGACGCTATATACAGCGGATATTTGGGATCTTTTAAACAGCTTGAAATAGTATCTGAAATATTTAGCGAGCTTAAATCTAAAGATACATTGATAATGGTGGACCCGGTAATGGGTGACCACGGAGAGTTGTACAGCGGCTTTACCAAGGACTTCGCCGCCGGCATGAAGAAATTTTGCGGCCGGGCCGGCATTATCGTACCTAATATAACCGAGGCCTGCTTTATGTTAAATAAGCCTTACAAGGAAGGTCCTTATGAAAAGGAATACATAGAAGATATTCTCTATGGACTAAGCGGCTTAGGGCCCGACAATATTGTACTCACAGGGGTGTTTTTTGATGAAAGCTTTTTGGGGGCGGCTATATATGATAAGAATAACAATTGCATAGATTATGCCCTGGATAAACGAATTGGCGGCATGTTCCATGGTACCGGAGATGTGTTCGGCAGCGCGCTGCTGGCAGCGCTTTTAAATGGCTTTGACCTGTACCGCAGCGCCCAATTAGCGGTTAAATTTACCTCAGGAAGCATCGAACGCACGTATCGGGTGGCTACCGACCCCCGCTTTGGAGTAGATTTTGAACGGGGCTTGCCTGAGTTGATGAAGGAACTAATGAAGCGATAATAGAACAAAATAAAAGCTGTTACACCAGCGATTATCTAAATCACTGGCGTAACAGCTTTTATTTAACACAACTTATCAGCATTTCTTCAGCCTGAACCTTGTCAATATTCTGAGATAATATGATTTCGCTTAATATTATTTGCTTGGTTGTAGTCAGCATCTTTTTTTCCGCGCTGGAAAGTCCCCTATCCTTCTCCCTCATAAGAAGATTGCGAAACACCTCTACAACCTCAATAAGCTTACCGGTTTTTATTTTGTCCATATTATCTTTGTAACGCTGGTTCCAGTTTTCCGCCATTTCAATGGGAACATTCTCTATGCCGGAGATTATTTTCATGACCTCGTCCTTGCCATAGACTTTTCTTATGCCCATACCTTCCGCCTTTCCGGCGGATACCATTATTCTAAGATCACCTACTGGAATTGTCATTACATAATACATTTGACTTCTTCCGTCAATATCTTTTTCTTCCAGGTCTTCTATTACACCAGCACCATACAACGGATATACAACCTTATCTCCTTTAGAAAACACTTTTTTCACTCCTAAGCTGATTCGGCACGCAAACAAAACACTTCTACTAAAGATTATAACATATTTTACCGTAACTATTCAAATAAATTTATGAGAGCTAAATTTATTATGACAGGTAAATTATTGCATATAAATCAAATTCGTTTGTAAACCTTAGAAAAACGAAGAATAATTAAGCAATAGTCATTTAACTGCTTTTTAATTAGCACTCGACACCGTTGATGGCTAACAAAAAAAGATGTATTATATATTCATAAATAAATTGGGAAAGCTATAATGATATGTAGAGGAAGCTGCTTGCCAAAGCTTCCGATTATTTAGCTTCCAACATAAAGCGGAGCGAAATGAAGGAGGAGGCGTGAATATTATGTTATGTGAGAAATGCCAACAAAGCCCTGCTACAATACATCTTAAACAAAATATAAACGGCCAGATACAGGATTTGTATCTTTGTTCTAACTGCGCGGCTAAGTATGGAATGCCATACTCTTTTGACAGCTTTTTTAAAGATGTTATGGATTCCTTCTTAAGTACCACCGATAAGCAGCCGACCAAGGACAGTCCTCCTGATGACCGGCATTGCAGCGTATGCGGGCTTACTTACGAGGAGTTTAAGCAAACCAGCCGCCTTGGCTGCGCAAACTGCTACAAGGCTTTCCGCAGCGAGCTTGATCTGGTACTGAAAAAAGCCCAGGGCAATAACCGCCATCAGGGTAAAATACCTAATAGATGCGGTGAGGAACTGCTCATCAAGCAAGAAATAGCCAACCTGAGGTCAAGCCTCAAAGAAGCGGTAGCGTCGGAAGAATACGAAGAAGCGGCCAGACTGCGGGATAAGATCAAGCATTTGGAAGAGGCTGGAAGGCAAGTATCCAGTTGATACCGTTCGGTATAATACCGCAAGAAAGGAGAAATCAAAATGAACTGGTATCAAGATTCACTGATAGATGAAGGAGTAATAATTTCCTCCAGAATCCGGTTAGCCAGAAATTTAAAAAAATATCCGTTTCCGATAAAAATAAACAACGAGCAGGCAAAAGTAATGATAGAAGAAGCAAAAGGCTCTATCATTAACGACAGAACTGTCTTGAGCAATCAATTTCGTTTTTATCAGTCTGAAAGCTTGAGCCAGATAGAAAAGCTGTCATTACTGGAGAATCATTGCATAAGCCCGGAATTTATAAACGGAAATATGAACAGAGGCCTGCTTTTAAAAAACGACGAGAGTATAAGTATAATGCTAAACGAAGAAGACCATGTGCGTATACAAACCATATCACCGGGTGATAATATTGATATGGCCTGGGATTTGGCGGATAAAACGGATAATCTTATAGAAGAAATATTAGAATACGCATTTGATCAGGATTTGGGATATCTAACCTCCTGTCCTACTAACACAGGTACAGGTCTTAGGGCTTCCTACATGGTTCACATACCTATGTTGGAAAAGTCAGAGCAATTAACCGCAATTGTACAAAGCATAGGAAAATTTGGAATGACAGTAAGAGGCATACATGGAGAAGGCACCCAGCCCTTGGGCAGCATTTACCAGATATCCAACCAAATGACCATGGGCAAGTCGGAAACCGAAATAATCGAAGTGCTTAAAAACGTAACAGTTCAAGTAATTGAGCGGGAAAACATAATAAGGGAAAGCACCATAGCCCAACAAAAGGAAGAGCTTCAAGATCAGGTATACCGCGCATACGGCATACTGGCTCATTGCCGTAAAATTTCATGCAACGAAGCTTTAAGTCTATTATCTCAGCTGCGTTTTGGCTATATTACCGGCCTTCTTGAGCTGGATAAGCCTAAGACCAATATTTATCAAATGATGATGAACATTCAGCCTGGTCATATACAAATGAAAGCCGGTAAAAATTTATCCGGCGCCGAGAGGGACAGGCTTAGGGCGGATTATATTCGCGGGGCGCTGTAGCTATCAGGCCCCGCTGTCACCAAACAAATAAGAAGGAGGATACATAAAAATGGCGGGTAAATTTACCGAAAAAGCGAGACAAGCGATACAAGCAGCCCAGGAATCCGCAAAAAGACTGGGCCATGCTTATGTAGGTACTGAGCATATATTACTGGGGCTTTTGAGCGTTGAGAACAGCGTTGCGTCTAAAGCTCTGGAGGCCCAGGGAATATATGCCAATGATATTGAAAATAAAATCAACGAGCTGTCGGGAGGCCAAACGGTAACCGCGCAGTCAGTATCGGCCGACTATACGCCCAGAACCAAGCGCATACTGGATAACAGCCTTCGGGTAGCCATGCAGATGGGAGTAGGCTATATCGGCACCGAGCATATTTTACTTAGTCTTATACAGGAGCCGGACAGTATAGCCGTAAGAATTCTGGCCTCTATGAATGTAAACGGGCAGCGGCTCCAGCAAGATATTATGTCCATGCTGGGCGAAGGCTCGGGACCGGGTGAACCGGCCCCAATGGGACGGCATCAGCAGCGTAAAGGCAAATCCGCAACCCCGACCTTGGATAATTTCAGCCGGGATCTGACTAAAATGGCGGAAGAACAGAAATTTGACCCAATAATCGGCCGCGAAAATGAAATACAAAGATTAATTCAAATTTTAAGCAGACGGACTAAAAACAACCCTTGCCTTGTAGGAGACCCGGGCGTAGGAAAAACAGCGGTTGTGGAAGGCTTGGCGCAAAAGATAATAGCAGGCAATATCCCCGAGATTCTAAAGAACAAGCGCGTAGTGTCTTTGGATCTGGCTTCTATGGTTGCGGGAACCAAATACCGAGGTGAATTTGAAGAGCGTATAAAAAAAGTAATGGACGAGGTAAGAAACGACAGCAATGTTATTCTTTTTATCGACGAGCTTCACACTATCATTGGCGCAGGCGGGGCCGAGGGCGCCATGGACGCGTCCAATATTTTAAAGCCTTCCCTTTCCAAAGGAGAATTACAAGTCATCGGCGCGACAACCTTGAACGAGTATCGAAAATATATTGAGCGTGACGCGGCGTTGGAAAGGCGGTTCCAACCGATACAGGTAGATGAGCCCACAGAGGAGGAAGCTATAGAAATACTGCGGGGCATCAGAGATAGGTACGAGGCCCACCACAATGTCCAGATAACTGATAAAAGCATTGAAGCGGCCGTTAAATTATCTTCCAGATATATATCCGACAGGTTTTTGCCTGATAAGGCCATTGACCTTATTGATGAAGCGGCCTCCAAGGTTCGGCTTTTATCCTACACGGCTCCCCCTGTAATAAAGGACCTGGAAGACCGGATCGCCGAGCTGGATAAGGAAAAGGAAGCAGCCATAAAAACCGAAGAATTTGAAAAAGCCGGTTTGATTAAAAAGCAGCAGGATGAGCTTAAAAAAGAGCTGGAGAAGGAAAAAGAGACATGGAAAAAAGATCATGTTGAATTCAGGAAAATCGTGGACGAGGATGAAATAGCGGATGTTGTGGCCTCCTGGACAGGTATACCTGTAAGACGGCTTAATCAGGATGAAAGCGAACGGCTGATGAAGATGGAAGAAATACTGCATCAGCGTGTAATCGGCCAAGACGAGCCTGTAAGCGCCGTTACCAAGGCAGTCCGCCGTGGGCGCGTCGGTCTTAAGGACCCCAAGCGGCCAATAGGCTCCTTCCTGTTTCTTGGTCCTACAGGCGTAGGAAAGACAGAGCTTTCCAAGGCTTTGGCGGAAGCTATTTTCGGCAACGAGGACGCTATGATACGCGTAGATATGTCGGAGTATATGGAAAAGCACAGCGTTTCCAAGCTTGTGGGCTCGCCTCCGGGATATGTGGGCTACGATGAGGGCGGTCAGCTAAGCGAGCTTATCCGCCGTAAGCCATACTCGGTGATTTTATTTGACGAAATCGAAAAGGCCCATCCGGATGTTTTCAATATCCTTCTGCAGGTGCTGGACGACGGCCATATCACCGATTCTCAAGGCCGGCGCGTAGACTTTAAGAATACAGTTATTATTATGACCTCCAATGCCGGAGCCAGAAACATCATTGAGCCTAAGCGACTGGGCTTCATGAGCGAGGAGGACGCTAACCGAACCTATGAGGACATGAAAAGCGCTGTTATGGATGAGGTCAAGCATATATTCCGTCCTGAATTTTTGAATCGTATAGACGAGATGATCGTATTCCATCCCCTCAGCAAAGAAAATATTAAGGATATTGCCCGTCTTATGATAAATGAAACCATCAAACGGGTTAAGCAAAACGCCGATATTGACATAGAATATTCCGACCAGGTGCTTGAATATCTGGTGGAAGAAGGCTACGACCCTAAATACGGCGCCCGTCCGCTGCGCAGGTCAATACAATCTAAGATAGAAGATAAGCTGGCCGAAAGCATCCTGGACGGAAAGGTCAGCAAGGGCGGCAAGGTAAAGCTGGAGTTTGACAGCGAAAATAAGAAGATATTATTTGAACAGCAGGATGCTGTAATCAGCTAAGTTCCGCCCAGGTCATTGCGGGCGTATCCGCCTCGTCTCGACCCGCAATCCCCGCCCCTAACGTCATTGCGGGCTCGACCCGCAATCCCCTGGTTGTACATGTACCCATAATATTTATACACACCCATGTGTACGGGCGGCATTTTTTGCCGACCCTACAGGCAAAAAAGCCGTCTGAGTTAAAAATTGAACGCGGATTTAACGGATTTGGCGGATTAACGCGGATTTTTTTCTTATTTTTATCCGCGTGAATCCGCCAAATCCGCCAAATCCGCGTTAAGAAATTAATTCGAAGCGTTTTTTATGCGAACTGCTCGAAATGGGGTTTATCCGGGTTAGGGAGGGGATTGCGGGTCGAGCCCGCAATGACGCGGGAGGGAAGGAGGATTGCGGGTCGGGACGAGGCGGATACGCCCGCAATGACGAATTATTTCACTAAATACCGTCTAAGCTTATCCATCACCTCATCAAAATCAAGAGGCTTTCCGACATGGTCGTTCATTCCGGATTCCAGGCATTTTTCAATGTCTTCCCGGAAGACGTTTGCCGTCATAGCGACGATAGGTATATCCTTTGACTTAGGCAAATCAAGGGAGCGAATACGCCTGGTAGCCTCCAGTCCATCCATCTCAGGCATCTGTACATCCATAAATATCATGTTGTAGCGTTCCGAATCATTATTGTACATCCGCAGCGCTTCCACACCATTTTCCGCGCAATCGATTTTTATTTTCGTCGGCTCCAGCATAGCAAGTACGATCTCGCGGTTGATATCCACATCCTCAGCCAGCATTATGCAGTATCCTTCAAAGTCTTCGGCGGCCGCGGCCTGCTTGTCTTCGGCCTTAAGATTATCCTCTATGCCTATACATTTGTTTATGCAATCGGCTATGGAAGAGGGAAACAGCGGTTTGGGCAGGAAGCTGTCTACGCCGGCCTCCTTAGCCTCCAGCTCTATCTCGCTCCACGCAATGGCTGAAATCATAATGATAACAGATTTGTCGGAGCTATAGTCCCTAATTTTACGCGAAAGCTCAATGCCGTTCATACCCGGCATATTCCAGTCCAAAAAATATATATCATAAAAGCCCTTGGCCTCAATAAGCTTAATAGCTTCCTCGCCGCCGGCGGCAGTATCACAGGTAAAGTTAAGCCGCTCAGCGATGTCGGCAAAATATTCACGTATCTCCGATTCATCGTCTACAACGAGAACACGAATATTATTCCAGTTTACACCTGGGCTTAGCAGGCTGGAGTGTTCCTTTGCTCCGCGCCTTGCCTGAATAGTAAAGGAGAATTTGGACCCTTTGCCCAGCTCAGATTCTATCCAGATATCACCGCCCATAAGATCAACAACATGCTTGGATATCGCAAGACCAAGCCCCGTCCCGCCAAATTTGCGAGTCGTACTGTTCTCAGCCTGTACAAAGGATTTGAACAAACGAGCCTGTTGTTCCGGGCTGATTCCGATACCTGTGTCCGCTACATCGATTTGTATGGTACATATGCCGTCCTCTTCTTTTACAAAATGGGTGTCAAGCCGTATGGAGCCTTGCTCCGGCGTAAATTTAACAGCATTGGAGAGCAGGTTCGTTATAACCTGCGTAAGCCTTTGATCATCGCCCACCAGAGTCTGGGGGATTTTCTTGTCAAGATGGACCGTAAAATGCTGTTGCTTTTCATCTATACGGAAGTAGTTCACGTTTACTACCTTTTGCAGCATCTTTTCAAAGCTGAATTCCGTCTCGGACAGCTCAAACCTATCTGCTTCAATTTTAGACATGTCAAGCACGTCATTGATAACGCCCAGCAGATGATTTGAGGCGTCGTCTATTTTTTCAAAGGCATAGTCCTTTTTTTCTATATCGGTTGCCGACTTGCCAATATTGGTCATGCCGATGATGGCGTTCATAGGCGTCCGCATTTCATGGCTCATGTTCGACAGGAAGTTGCTCTTGGCCCGGTTGGCTGCCTGAGCCTCATTCACCGCCTTCTCTAGTTCCTTCTGAAGCCTTATCATTTCCGTTATATCTTCCAGCGTGCCTACTACGCCGGTAACATTACCGTTTTCATCATAGATTGGCGTGGTGTGGACGCGGAACAGCTTATCGTCGATTTCGGATATCCAGTCCTGAGTTCCTTCGCTGAAGGTCTTTGTCACTTTTTCTATGATATCCAGATGCCTGTTCTTTTTACGCGCGATATTAAGATTTTTACCCTCCAAAAAAGCCGGTGTAACTCCTATAACCTTAAGGTATAGGCCGTTAAACAGTGTGATTGTGCTGTTTCTATCCACACTAAAGATTACCCCGTTGTAGTTTGAGATCACCGCCTCCATTTTGGAAACGGCGGCGTGCATATCCATAGCCATTTCGTTGCGCTGCAGGGCGTTGGCGATCAACAGACTTCCGGAACGCAGGATTGATTCCTCGTCGTCGGAAAAAATACGTTCGTTATGGCAATCATCAAAGCCTACAAAGCCCCAGAACTGATCCTGCAAGAATACCGGTACAACCAGCACGGACAACACTCCTTGAGGAGCTAGCTGAGCCTGTTCCTCCGGCGACATTCCGCGCACCATACCGTTTATACATTGACCCTTTGACAGAGTCTTCTCCCAATGCCTGCTAAGCGGGATATCCGCCGCGTAATCTCCGCCCTGCTGAGGCTGGGCGCCCTCAGACCACTCATACAATTGAGTGCTGTACAGCTGCCTGTCCACAGTATGGTTTTTCCAGATATATACGCGGTCAACATCTACCGAATCGGCCAACATACCCATACACTGCCATAAATTGCTTTCAAATTCATCCGTTTCCGATTTAAGCAATATGGCGGATATAGTGTTAACAGTATGCAGCAGGGTATCCTTATACTCAATCTCCCTCATCATCTGTTTGTGCTCACGCAAATCCCGGGTGTATCCTGTTACGATAAACTCTTCTCCGTGCTTGACGCGGACAAGCGTAATTTCGGATGGCACCGGTGTACCGTCCAGCTTTTGGTGCATCCACTCATAGGTTATTTTGCCGTCACGGAAGGCAGCGGTGATTTTTTCAATAGCCTTATGGTTGGAAAGGCGTCCGTCCGGCTGGTATTCCGGTGAAAGCTCGAAAAATCTATCAAGATATTCCTGCTTATCTTTAAGATCAAAAAGCTTAACAGCTTCATTGTTGCAGTCGATGTTGTTAAAATCCTTGTTCCATAAATTGCAGCACAGAGGAGTCGCGTCAAGCATGATCCTGGTACGCTCATCGGCCTCATGCATTTTGGCGCTAGTCACGTTGCGGTTTATGGCGCTGGCCAGCATAAGGCTGCCGGAACGCAGGATGCTCACCTCGTCTTCAATAAAGGTACGCTCCTGATGGCAGTCGTCAAAGCTGACAAAGCCCCAAAAATAGTCATTCAAAAATACAGGTATTACCAGTATGGACTTAATGCCATAGGGCCCCAGCCGCTCCTGTTCGGTATGTGACAAGCTGCTAAGCGGACCGTTTACGCACTTACCCTTCCGAAAGATTTCTTCCCATTCGGGAATGCTACCAAGATAAGAAAAAGCTGTATTTGGCTGAACAATATCTTTCATGGGTCTGGCGCTGTCCACCCATTCAAACTGATGTGTATAATAAAGGGTGTCGTCCTTGCTGGTGTTCTGCCAGATATAGATGCGGTCAACATCCATACAGTTAGCCATCAGCTTCATACCCTCCCGAAGCGAGCTTTCAAAGTTCTCTTCATCTGACGCCAGCAGCGCCTGGGCCATGCCGTTAACAGCTTGAAGCAGACGGCTCTTTCGGTTCCTTTCAGCCTCATTAAGCATGATATTCATATTATTAGAATTAAGATGGTCCCGCATGCTCTGTATCGTTCGGGCCAGATCACCAAATTCATCGGGCCGTTCGCTTCCGTAAATAAGACTATCGTCTGTGCCTGATTCAGATATGCTGCCTGTCAGCCGGTTAAGCGGCTTAATCACAAGACGGCGAATTATGACGCTGCTTGCGATAGTGTATAGCACAAATGCGGACAGCATGGCAATTATCAGCGGAAAAAGAACTGTAGTGCTAAACAAGGATTTTGAGTTATAGAAGGAAACGACCATCCAATCTGTACTGGCAATTGGCGCGATTGAGGCGTATCTATAAAAACCCGATTCAAGCTTGATCACATCCGGTTCTATTTCGGAACCGAAATAGCCGTCGATGTTCTTAAGATATGAATCAATCTTCGCGGCAAACACAGGATCCAAGCTGACCTCGGTAATATGAGGCTTATTCTCATTATCATCATAAAGCCCAACCTCTTCAGAAATATAGCTGTCTATTTGGATATTTCCATATTTATCAATGACAAAGCCGCGGACGCTTTCGGTATCACGCTGGCTAAAGAGACCTTCGAACACTTCTTCAAATTGAATTCCTGAGCAAAATACGCCCAATAAGCTTCCGTTATCCATTATCTTATGGTTGATCCATAAGCGCCGAATGTTTGTAGCTTTATCAATATCCACGTTTAAGGTGTAATCATTTTTAGAGTTGACGCAATCAAAATACCAGCGGTCATCGGGACGCTGCGAGTCAAGCACATCAAATTTGGCGAAGTCGGATAAGGCTGTTTCACTGGTAATAGGATACTCGCTCAACGACTCATTTATGCCCAGATACAAAAGCGCGTTTGGCAGCATTTCGGCATATTCCATAATCTCATCATAGGCGGCAATTTTCTTTTCCTGATTATTCTCGTCGGCGCACCAATCGATGACTTCATTTGAGATGGACACCTTACGTACAAGATCGAGGTCTTCGTTAATGTACAGCCTGAATTTCTCCATTGTATCAAGTGAATAGAAGCGGGCATAGTTCTTCGATACATCACCGGTAATGCCTTTGATCATAACTGTAACCACAGACGTTACCAAGATTAATATCAAAAAGAAAAGGAGCATGTTGACAGCTCTAAAGCGAACATTGATCATGTTCCTTTTCCGCGGTGTGTTGGATGGTTCCTTATGACTCATCTCTATGCCCTCCAAGTTATTTAATAGCGTGATGCTTTTTATTCTTTTTATTCTTTTTATTCATTTTACCACATAAAAGCTAAAAATAAAGCACTTAGACATGAATAATAGCAATAATTACGTCAGGAGAGTCTATTCAGATATTTTGAAAATCTTGATGAGGAGTAAATAGAAATGAAAGGGACCATGATGCAAGGATTAAGTATCTTTAACAAAGGTCGTGGCGCACCCGCCGTCCGGGCTCGGCATGGAAATAGATAGCGTTAATGCTACAAACAACCTGCGTTTGGTTCACAAAGCAATCATCAAAGCCCGCAAAAACAAGGGCACGCGACATATACCGATAGGTTAATACATTTGAGTGATGAACTACCTGATTCGGAAAAGAATATGTATACAGTCAACAATGAAAGGTCATTTATCGCTGCAAAAGAGGTCATATGGCACAGAAGTGTTAACAGCTGGGTTTTACGCCGCAGTGGAGTTGATAAACTATGTCGAAAGAGAAAAAAATTCTATCAGATGAAACAATCAAATTAATCCGCACAACCTATTTGGATACCCGGTCGATCCGAAAAACGTCGGCAGCCCTTAGAGCGGGGCAATCTCAATTGTTTTCCAGTCGTATACGCGTGCGCCCTTCGAACCATCCCTGCAGCTTGCCTCAAACCAGCCTACGGCGGGAATGCTGATTAATGTTGGATTTACAACTGTAATACTAAAAAACTGAAAAGCGGTTTTATTTTGTGTTCCCTTTTTACTTTCTCTATTTGTATCCTGTTGTCAGAGCACTCTATTTTAAAATAAAAAGCGCTTTCTCTATCATGAATTTACTGAAAATTTAAAAAACGGGCTATTGAAACTGATTTTTTTCAGTTTTGCAACAGCCCCTACTATACAAAATAAAGAATGAACTAATCTTTGCTTTTACATCCGGTTAAGCGCTTTTAAGTTTTTAACATACATTACATTTTAACTGCGCCTGCTGTCATACCTTGTACAAAGAATTTTTGTAGCAGAAGAAAAACAATAATAACCGGTATTATACTTACTATAGCCCCCGCTGAAACCTGCGTAAAATCTTGAATAAATCCGGCCTGCTCAAAAAAGGTAACAAGGCCCACTGTCAATGTGCGCATATTGTCACTACTTGTCAGCACTAACGCATAAAAAAATTCAGTCCATGCATTGATGAAACCATAAATACCCACAGATAGCATACCAGGCATTGAAACTGGGAGAATCACTCTCAAAATAGCAGTCAATGTATTGCAGCCGTCAATCATGGCGGCTTCTTCCAATGATGATGGGATTGTCGCGAAATAGCTGCTAAGGATAATTACCGCAAAAGGAGAAAGCATCCCAACGTACACAATAATCAATGAAGAATGCGTATTGTAGATTTTCAGAGCCATACTTGCTGTGAGATAGGGCAGAAAAAGAGCGGCTTTTGGAATCGCATTGCAGGTTGTTATAATAACATTGATGGTTTTTTTAGCTGCAAATTGTTGTCTTGCAAGCACATATGCCGATGGTACCGTTATACATAGCACTATCAATGTGGAGATAATTGAGACAAAAAATGTATTGCCAAACCAGCGCAAAATCGGCATTTTATTCACAAGCCCAATATAAGAGTCGAAACTTATACTGGATGGTATTATTCTGGTTGGATCCGAAAAGATTTCCTTGAACGGGGATATCGATGTTTTAAACATCCACAGGATAGGAAATAGGACAACCACTGTCCCAATCAATAAAATGGCGTAGCAGAAGATAAGGCTGTATATATCTCCTGTTTTTTTCTTAATAGTCATCAAACGTCCACCTCCGAGCGCCGAGTTGTGATACTTATAATAATACCG
>Ga0153942_1000612_pt1 | contig 14190 bp, 12 predicted proteins | sample TSNJ026MetaG_FD_104731 | JGI IMG/M metagenome (GOLD analysis project Ga0153942, IMG submission 104731) | Attine ant fungus gardens microbial communities from New Jersey, USA - TSNJ026 MetaG | ecosystem: Host-associated > Fungi > Mycelium > Unclassified | place: USA: New Jersey, Brendan T. Byrne... | reverse complement strand
GCAGCATGCAAGATTGAACTACTTTTTTCTCAGTATTTGATGTATCCATAATCGAAACCCATCGTAAAATTTTTGACGGTCAAAATTGGTACTATAATGTTAATAATATATCACAGTAGAATCGTTTTGTAAAGCCTTATATCCTTTGTTTTTTCGCCGAAAAATACTGGAAAATATTCGCAGTTTTCTGATTTACTAAATAAATACTCTCTGCTATACTAAAATAATAAAAACTTTGACTGACAATAGGAGGCCAATACATGGATCAAGACGATGTCTGTAAAAATGTTGCGCGGTATGTGCGGCTTCGTGGTACACAGTTTGACGTATATGTCAGGTATGCCAAACGGTTCGGTATCCCGCTGAAAAGCCTGTTCGTCCTGAATGCCTTGTACTATGCGCCGGAAGGCTGCAATCAAATGGAGATTTGCTTGAAGGCGTACTCCTCAAAGCAAACGGTCAGCGCCATTATTAAGGGATATCTGACTCGGGGATATGTGAACTTGACTGAGCAGTCCAACGACAGGCGCAACAAGCTCGTCCGGCTGACTGATGCCGGACGGCAATACGCAGACGCCATTGTGCCACCTGTTACCGAGGCGGAAACAGCGGCGATGGCGCGGCTTACCCAAGAGCAACAAAACACGCTAGTGGAGTTGACCACTGCCTTTGTAGCTCATCTACAGAAAATATTGGAGGAAGAGTAAGGTTGCCACTGCATCGAAAACCTGGACATCGGGGCCTACGAAACTTGCCTTAACGGATGCAAATATTGCTATGCCAATAAAAGTCCGCAGAAAGCCCGCGACAATTACATGCTACACAACCCGGATTCTCCCTTGCTGTTGGGCCATGTACAGCTCACCGACACAATCCAGCAGGGCAACCAGAAAAGCTATCTGCAAAGCGTTGCCCGGAGGTAGGTGGATGGATATTCAGATTAAACCTATTGAAACAAAAAGCGTACTATCCAAATCCTCACACCTATGGCATTCTCCTTTGTTCTTCTCAAATAAAGGATACAATAATGTTGTCGTGTGGGCTACGTCTTTTTTGTTTCGGTAGAACTTTTGACTGTCAAGTAGTAATAGAGAAGAATTTATTAGTATTGCAACCACATGAGTGATACTCCCCACGAAAGCGGTAATGATGCTTTTGAAAAATATTGTATGGCAGCAGCGGAAAAGTCAGTAAACGTTTTAAAGCGATATATGAATGCAATTCATCTGGCACTTTGCAGCCGATAGTAAAACTTAGGACACGCAAAAGAGCTGTGCATGTGCACAGCTCTTTTGCGTGTCCTAACATTAATTAAGTGCTCAACACATTTCTTCTGCTCATAATCGTTCCTAAAATCCCACCTGAGCTAATGGCCTCAATATCCTTCTGTTCAGGCAGAACTCCCTCGGGGAACAGCTGTCTAAATTCAGCCCCCGTGACTTTTTCCTTTTCTATTAGCAAATCAGACGCGGAGTACAGGACGTCTATGTTTTCATTCAGTATCCTAAGAGCTTCCTGGTAGCTGTCGTCAACTATCTTACGTATTTCGGTATCTATCATAGAAGCTACCTGCTCGCCATAGTTTCTGACCTGACCCCAATCCCGGCCTATAAATACCTCATTGCTGTCGTCGCCAAACTGTATCGGCCCCAGAAGCTCGCTCATTCCGTATTTAGTCACCATGTTGCGGGCAATGGTCGTAGCTCTTTCAATATCGTTGCTGGCTCCGGTGGATATATCCTTCAATACAATAAACTCAGCCGCCCGGCCTCCCAGGAGTGATACAATTTCCTGCTGCATGTGGTTCTTGGTTACATAAGAGCGGTCTTCACCGGGAAGCGGCATGGTGTAGCCTCCTGCCAAGCCCGTAGGTATTATAGAAATAATATGGACAGGATCCAATTCAGGCAGCATCTCAAACAAAATAGCATGTCCAGCTTCGTGAAAAGCCGTTATCCGGCGTTCCTTTTTAGAAATCACCCGGCTTTTTTTCTCAGTTCCCACGCCTACCTTCACAAAAGCCCGGCGCAGCTCTTCCATATCTATTTCCTTCTTATTGCTTCTGGCTGCCAGCAAGGCGGCTTCATTCAAGAGATTTTCCAGATCCGCCCCGGTAAAGCCGGAGGTAGTCTGCGCTATCTCCTTAAGCTCCACGCCCTTGGCAAAATGCTTGCCCTTGGCATGTACCTTCAGTATTTCTTCACGGCCTTTAACATCCGGGCGGCCTACCACTACCCTTCTATCGAAGCGCCCCGGACGCAGCAACGCCGGATCAAGGATATCCGGCCTGTTGGTGGCCGCTATTATAATAACTCCTTCGTTTACTCCAAAGCCGTCCATCTCTACCAAAAGCTGATTCAGAGTTTGCTCTCTCTCGTCGTGGCCTCCGCCCAGTCCAGCGCCTCTTTTGCGTCCTACGGCGTCTATTTCATCTATAAAAACAATACTTGGAGAATTTTTCTTTGCCTGTTCAAACAAATCACGAACCCTGGAAGCGCCTACGCCTACGAACATCTCCACAAAATCCGAACCGGAAATGCTAAAAAACGGAACGCCCGCTTCACCGGCCACAGCCCTGGCCAAAAGCGTCTTACCCGTGCCTGGAGGGCCCACCAGCAGAACTCCCTTAGGTATTCTGGCCCCTATATCGACAAATTTTTTAGGCTGCTTTAAGAATTCCACTATTTCCTCAAGCTCGGCCTTCTCCTCGTCCAGCCCAGCCACATTATTAAATGTAACCTTTCGCTTCTCGTCAACATTGACCTTGGCTTTGCTTCTGCCAAAATTCATAACCCGGTTACCGCCTCCTCCGCCTTGCATCTGCTGCATCACAAACATAAAAAGCAGAACGGAGACTACCATCGCGACTAAAAATGGCACAAAGCTCAATATGAGGCTGGTTTTAGGAGTCGGATCGGACACTACGGTTATCTCATATTCCCCCATGACTTCATGGAGAAGCTCCATAAATGTGACCATGTTAGGCACAACCACGGTCTTTACATCATTAGACGCCAGATGAGCGTCTACCGTACCCGCGCCGTCCACATCGGTATCGCGTACTATTTCTATTTTATCTATCTTATGGGCCCGTATATCCTGTACCATATCCGAATAATTATAGCTTTCACCGGTCTGAATAGGGTTATAAAGCCGGGTTCCCATGACCCAAAGCAAGATAAAAATAATTATAATAGCGTATATACTTAAACCCTTAGCATGTTTTTTCAAAAAAATTTTCCTCCTCCGCTTCGTTTATCTTCAGTTTGAACGCTATATGTTACTCTGTAACCAGCGCTTTTCTATTTCTCATCAGGCGTTTCCTGAAACTTCAATACGCCTATATATGACAGATTTCTGTACTTTTGAGCATAATCCAGTCCATAGCCTACCACAAATTCATCAGGAATTACAAAGCCTACATATTCAGGCTCCACATCCGGAACCGTACGCCTGTCCGGTTTATCCAGAAGCGTACACACCTTAAGGCTCGCGGGCTCTTGACTTTGCAAATGCCTTACCAGCATGCTAAGTGTTCTGCCTGAATCAATAATATCCTCAACTAATAATACGTCCTTACCCGTTATCGGGTTTTTTAGATCCTTATTGATTTTTATTATCCCACTGGATTCCGTTGCATTATCATAACTGGAAACCTCCAGAAAATCAAGCTCAACAGGCACTTCAATATTACGAGCAAGGTCTACCATAAATATTACCCCGCCCTTCAATACACAAATCAGCGTGATCTGCTTTCCGAAATAATCATCAGAAATCTGCCTGCCAATTTCTTCCACTCTTTTTTTAATAGCCGCCGAAGATATCAGCACTTCTATGTTATCGGTCATCATTTTTCCTCCTTCAGTCTTGCGCCCTGCAAGCAGCTTTCTCCCAGATTTGAATAAATATGTTTCGTCCTGAATCAGGCTTATAAATATCGGATGAAGCCAAGCTTTCGTCCAAAATCCACATAATCTCGCCTCCGTCCGCCAACAAAGGTATTTTGTTACGCAGTTCCCGGGGCGTTTTTTTGTCAATAAAATAATCCTTTATTTTTTTATGGCCTCCTATTGATTTGAAATATATTCTATCTCCAGACCGCCTATTTCTTAAAGATATCTCGTTTTTTATTCTATCATAAGAAAACTTTTTCGTATAGATGTTTACATATTTTTCAGGAATTTCTACTTTTTCCATACTCATAGTTATATATTTATTAGCTTCCTTTATATATATCATATCGTCCAGACAAATCTTATAAGAAAAACCATCGCCTAACTTGTCATTTTTCCTGGACAAAACCAATGAGCCGTATGCATTTTTTACTTTCAAACCCGATGGCAGGTCAAGGCTCTTACCCGTCTGCCCAAGCATCAATTCCAAAATATTTTCTGAATGAAGAAAAGTAATGTCGGTCAGCAGGCCAAGGCGCTCAAGAGCTTTTCTAATAACCCGGCGCTTCATAGCATCTGGATATCCCCGAATGGTTGTAATATCCATAAAAATATTATTTTCATCCATCTTTGTCAGCGCTTTCTCAAAATAAGCGTCCGTCAACTCGTCAATAAGCTCCTCGTCTTCTCTGAGAATAAGCCCTGTACGGGATAACGTCTTTACAACGGATGGGTTATAGCGTTCCTTCAAATGGGGTATCAGCTCAAGTCTTATTCTGTTTCTGCGGTAATCTCCTGAAAAATTACTCTCATCCGTCCGGAAGGCTATTGCGTTTTCCGAGCAATAATTTTCAATTTCCCATCTTTCTATTTCTATAAGAGGCCGTATAATGCTTCCTCTTACGGCAGGTATGCCCGCAAGCCCCTTCATGCCCGAGCCTCTGATCAAATTTAGCAATATGGTTTCGGCCTGGTCGTTTTGATTATGAGCTAATGCAATTTTATCTGCCCGGTGTATTCTCAGTGCTTCGCCATAAGCCTCCTGTCTAGCCTCCCGTCCGGCAGCCTCAATGGTTAAGCCGTCTTTTTTTGCCTTAGCCAAAACGTCCCTATGAAAAACAGTAAGCGGCACACGCAGCCGCCGACAAAGGTAAACCACAAATTCTTCATCCTTATCGGCCTGCGTCCCACGCAAGCCGTGGTGGACATGTACGGCTCCCACCGTAAAGCTCAGGCTTTCCCGCAGGGTTAACAGAATGTGAAGAAGACAGCAGGAATCAGCCCCGCCGGAGAGCCCTGCGAGAATTTTTTCACCCGGATGAATCATATTTTGCTTTTTTATAGTTTTGATTATTTTTTGCAGCACGACCGACCTCATGTGTTTTTTATTTAAGAAGATTATACCCCTCCTGACAAAATGTGCAAGAGGCGATCCCTGTTCTTTACTCTATTCTGTGAGCATATAATACTTAAAAACGCGTATTCTGCCGAGGAGGACGACATGAGACATAAGAAAAGCATCTTGTTTTATCTGAGAAAAATTTCTCAAGGCATATTATTATCCCTTTGCATAGTATCGCTTGTGTTCGCCGGCAGTCAGGAAAATATTGCGGACCGGCTGTTTTTATATATGGCCCTACCCTGCTTCGAGCCTGACTCAGATACGCAAATGGCCTTCAAATACAACCTGCCCGGCATAGACAGCGCTATAAGCGAGCCGTTGGACGAGCCTTCCGGACAAGAAAGCCGCAATCTTTTTAAGGTAGAAAAAATAGAGGAAAACGAATTCGGCGACGCCGCTGATGAGCTTATTGGCATCCATGATATAATTTATCAGACTGAAGCCGATTCTTCAAATATAGATGATCATTTCTTCATTGACTTCCCTACTGTATCAGATATAGATAAGCTCCGTGATTTATCTTATTTGAGATCCAACTTTTACACTGTAGACGCCAGCACCGATATTACACCCCAAGATTTTAATGTGGACGAATTTTTAAGTATGGACCTGTCCATAGACACCTCCGGAGATGATCCCAAGGTTCTCATATTCCATACTCATGTCTCCGAAATGTTTATAGACAGCGACCCTTCCGATTTATACGAAGGCATTGCCGGCGCTGGGGAGAGGCTTTGTAAAATATTGAACGACCGGGGTATCAAAACCATTCATGCAGTGGACAAATTTGATGCTGTTCGCGGTCTTGCTTACGAAAGAATGGAGCCCCGTATACGTCAGATTTTAGCGCAAAACCCTTCGATAGAAATGATAATAGACCTTCACCGGGACGGAGTAAACGATGCGACTCATCTGATCACTAATGTGAACGGCAAAAAAACAGCTCCTATCATGTTTTTTAATGGTTTGAGCAAACAATACGACAACGGAGTCCTTACAAATATCGCAAGCCTTCCCAATAAAAATCTTTCGGCTAACCTGGCCTTAAGCTTTCAGCTGCAGCTTGCGGCCAACAGCCTGTATCCCGGCTTCACCCGCAAGGTATATCTGAAAAACTACCGCTACAGTCTGCACATGCTGCCAAAATCCATATTGGTAGAGGTAGGCGCGCAAACAAATACCAAAGAAGAAGCTTTTAACGCAATGGAGCCCTTGGCTGATATCATTACTAGTGTTATACTAAAGTAAAAAAAGGGTTGTAAATTATTACTATCTTTTTTATAATAAATCTCATGGATGCAATAATGATGAACAATTCAAAATCATTGTCACCCTTCCATGATTACGAGAAAAGAAAACTTATTGATTAGGAGTGTGTAGATTGTCATTTATCGAAAATGTGAAGCAGCGGGCAAGAGCCTGCAAGAGAACCATTGTTTTGCCGGAATCTCTTGAGAAAAGGACTCTTGACGCCGCGGCAGTAATTTTGAAGGAGGAAATAGCCAACATCATTTTGATTGGCAAAGCTGATGAAATAAAAGCTAAAGCTGAAGGGCTGGATATTTCCAAAGCAATTGTCGTAGACCCCGGCAGCTATTCTGAAATGGATAAGCTGATAGATATGTTCGTAGAATTAAGAAAGAGCAAGGGCTTAACAGCCGAGGAGGCCCGCAGCGTCTTAACTGCCGATCCGCTTTATTTGGGGGCCGCTATGGTAAAAGCCGGTATAGCCGACGGCATGGTGGCAGGCGCTGTTAATTCCACAGCCAACGTACTTCGCCCATCGCTTCAAATCATAAAGACCGCTCCCGGGACAAAGCTTGTCTCAAGCTTTTTCATAATGATCGTACCGGATTGCGACATGGGAGAAAACGGAACCTTCCTGTTTTCCGACTGTGGCCTGGTACAAAACCCCTCCGCGGAGGAGCTTGCCTTTATTGCCCAAAGCTCAGCCGAGAGCTTTAAGAACCTTGTAGCCGCCGAGCCTGTTGTGGCTATGCTTTCCCATTCCACAAAGGGCAGCGCCAAGCATGACGATGTAACCAAGGTGGTTGAAGCAACGCGACTCGCAAAGGAAGCCGCCCCCGAGCTTGCTCTTGATGGCGAATTCCAGCTTGACGCGGCCATAGTTCCATCCGTAGGGCAGCAAAAGGCTCCCGGCAGCCCTGTCGCAGGCAAAGCAAACGTTCTTGTTTTCCCAGATCTTGACGCAGGCAACATCGGTTACAAGCTGGTGCAAAGGCTGGCAAAAGCGGAGGCCTACGGTCCCATAACCCAAGGTATGGCCAAACCTGTTAACGACCTTTCCAGAGGCTGCACAGCAGAAGATATTGTAGGTGTAGTAGCAATTACCGCCGTTCAGGCGCAGTAAGGAGGAAAAGCTATGAAGATACTTGTTCTAAACTGCGGAAGCTCATCTTTAAAATACCAATTAATTGATATGTGTGATTCCGAAACCGTTTTGGCCAAGGGCATTTGTGAGCGTATAGGCATTGATGGCTCTTTGCTTAAGCACAGCCGCCCGGGCAATGAGGATTATATTTTGGACAAGCCTATGAAGGACCACACAGACGCGGTACAATCGGTTCTTGACGCCTTGTTGGATAAAAGCCACGGCGTTATTAAAAGCATAGACGAAGTTAACGCTGTAGGACACCGGGTAGTCCACGGCGGCGATTATTTCAGCGATTCCGTGCTTATCACGGATGAGGTTAAAAAGGCCATTGAAGCCTGCTTCGAAATGGCTCCCTTGCATAACCCTCCCAATCTTATCGGTATACAGGCCTGCGAACAGCTGATGCCAAATGCTCCTCAGGTAGCGGTATTCGATACCGCATTTCATCAGACAATGCCGGAAATGGCTTATCTTTACGCAATACCTTATGAGCTTTACACGAAACATAAGATCCGCCGGTACGGCTTCCACGGGACAAGCCATAAATATGTATCCCGTAAAGCCGCCAAGCTTCTTGGAAAGCCTGTGGAAAGCCTTAAAATCATCACCTGCCACTTAGGCAACGGAGCCAGCGTCTGCGCCATAGACGGCGGCAAATCTATAGATACCTCAATGGGCTTCACTCCTTTAGAGGGCCTTATAATGGGAACCAGATGCGGTGATATCGACCCTGCCATAATTACGTTTCTAATGGAAAATAACGGTCTTTCCATAAGGGAAGTAGACAACCTTTTAAATAAAAAGAGCGGTGTATTAGGAATATCCGGCGTATCCAGCGATTTCCGTGATCTTGAAATTGCCGCCAATGAAGGCCATCAACGGGCGCAGCTTGCCTTAGATCAATTCTATTACAGCGTTGCCAAATATGTCGGAAGCTACGCAGCCGCCATGAGCGGTGTGGACGCGATAGTCTTCACCGCGGGCGTTGGGGAAAATAACGGCCCCGCCCGGGAAATTATCTGCGGATATCTTGAATTCCTTGGCCTTAAGATAGACAAAGAAAAAAATAACATCCGGGGTCAAGCGATAGATTGTTCCGAACCGTCGTCAAAGGTCAAGGTCCTCGTCATCCCAACCAACGAGGAATTAATGATAGCTAGAGATACGGCAGCTTGTCTTAACAGTTAACAGCTACTTTCTTTTCGTCATTGCGGGCTCCGGCCCGCAATCCCTTTAATATGGCGAAGTTTTGGGGATCCCGGGTCAAGCCCGGGATGACGGGTACGCCCGGTTTGACGGCAGTTTGCTTTTGAATTATTCCGGCATTACATTTCTTCTGAAGCTGGTATAGGATGCGGCAATATAAATCAGATATATAACGAAAAATATGGCAAGTGCCGCGCCAATAATGCCCCATAGATGTATATGGTTTACAATAATCCCAGGGTCAAACGCGTCTCCCAAGGCAAGCATAAAAACGATACAGATAAACAGCGGAGGCAATACCGGCATTGCATAAAACAGCGCAAACTGGTGGCGCAGCGCCTGCCTCATATCGTTCCTGTCCATGCCCAAGTCATAAAGCAGGCCATACTGCTTTTTATATCGGTTAACGTCACTGAGAAGTTGTATCGTCAGAATTGTCGCCGCTGCCATAGTCAGTACCAAAGCCAGATAGAACAACGGAAACACGATCATCGCAGTCAGAGACGCATTGTCTTCCCGGACGGCGGCGGGCGATAAAACCGAATCATAGGAAGAGCTTTCAACCGATTTGGCGTACTGTATCTCCTGTAAACCGCCAAACACCTCTCCGCGCACAGGTTCCTTCGTCATCGCGGCATAGATTTTATTGACCGGCTCATAGGCCTTCGCCACTTCGTCAGCAACCACCAGAATATACCCTCTGCCGTTACCATCCCAAAGAAACTGCGTAAAGTTTTCGGAATATACCCCGTACGGCGTAAGCTTACGGCCTCCAAGCATCAGCGGCTCCTTATATTCAGCCATCGCCTCCTCAAGATAGTCCATACAGTGAACAATGTAGCAGCCAGGCTCCAAATACACCTCCGGCCAGCCCAGCATCCGTCGCAGGGCCGCGTAATCACTCATGCCCAGCAAAGTGTCCCGCTCGTAATATCTCGTGTAATCCGCCTCTTTTGATTGTATGTATCCCATAACGTTGTCGTCATCACCCAAATAGACGTAGTATTCATATTCTTCACGGACGGGAATGTGATCCTTGATATATTCCTTATAAACGTCAAATCCTGACTCGGTGTCCGAGCTGGCGATAAACAAGTCATAGCTGGTAAAAAGAGCCTCGTTTCTTTTAAACTGGTTGGCGAAAAGAAGCCCTGTACCCTCACTGATAAGCGTCGCGGTAAAAAGCAGGGAAATCGTCGCCATAGTTACGCCCATGGTGGTCAGCTTGGATGAGAGAGAACGGTAAACAAGCAGATTGGTTTTTGCGTACTTCTTAGCTTGCCTCTTGTTGAAAAAGGCGGGTACTCCTGAAGAAAAGCTGACGAAAAAACCGTATAAAAACAAGATTATAAACACAGCTCCTAAAATACCGAAAAGTAATTGCCGCATTATAAGCATCAGCGTTCCGATTACGCCGCATATAATGGACGCCGTAAACATCCTTCGGCGGTTCTTGCTTTTTTTGACAGCCTCGTCTTCATTTTGCCGGTCAAAGTACAGCAGATCATATATCTTCATCCGGCGTATGCGATTCCCCCCTTTTATAAGCGCAAAAAGATAGATCAACACAAAATATATAAGCGTCAGGCCGATAACATTCAAGGAAAATGAAAAGCTGAAGCTGTATGCTGCATCAAACATCCGCAGCAGGATTGCGCGAAGATATTGAAATATCAAATTGCCCAAAACCATGCCAATGACAAGGGCGAGGCTTCCAATAATAAGGTTTTCCATAAAGAAAAGACGGATAACCTGCTTGTTTTCCAAGCCTAAAAGTATATAGGTTCCCAACTCCCGGCTGCGCTTGGTCAGCATAAAACGCATTGTATAGTTAACCAGCCAGCCGATCACAAATACGACTACTATGGTGGCCAGCACAATAATTATCGAAAGGCTCTCCATCATTTGGGAAAGCCTCTGTATCTCCTGAGAATCCACAAGCCCGTTAAAGGCGTAAATTAGAGCGGCGGAGAGAATTATGGTGATAAAATAGACCAGATAATCCTGCGCTTGGCGTTTTGCATTGCGCAGAGAAAGCTTAGATAACGTCACTAACGTCACCTCCCAGCAGGGCGAGAACATCCAAAATCTCATGGTAAAACCCAGACCTCTGCTTCCCAATCCCCAGCAGCTCGTTAAAAAGCCTGCCATCCTTAAGAAACAGCACACGGGAGGCATAACTGGCGCAATAGGCATCATGCGTCACCATCAGTATGGTCGCGCCCATATCCCTGTTCATCCTAACCATAATTTCCAACAGGTTTTTTGACGCTTTGGAATCCAGCGCGCCGGTAGGTTCGTCCGCAAGTATCAGGCTCTGGTTGTTGATGGTTGCCCGCGCGCAGGCCGCGCGCTGCTTTTGCCCGCCAGACACCTGATAGGGAAACTTCTCCAGTACATCTTCGATGCCTAATTGTTCAGCTATCTTGCAGACCCGTCCTTTAACCCGGGAGGGGTCGGCGTGGTTGATGGTCAATGCAATTCCGATGTTTTCCTCTATGGTCAGCGTGTCCAGAAGATTATATTCCTGAAAAACAAAACCGAGCTTTTCCCGCCGGAAGCGAGCCAAATCCCGCTCATCAATTTCCGTAACGTTTTCACCGTTCAGAATGATACTTCCCGCGCTTACCGTGTCGATGGTGGAAATACAGTTGAGCAGCGTGGTCTTTCCGCTTCCTGACGCGCCCATGATGGCAATAAACTCGCTGTCCGCCACATTAAAACTGATACAATCAATCGCTTTAACTACATTATTCTTACTTCCATAATATTTTTCTACCTTATCTATTTTAAGCATCTGTAAGACCTCCTTGTCTCTGATGATACATCAAAGACAAAACCCGTTGTATTGAAGTATCTTTCGCCAGCCTTACATTTTTGCAAGGTTTTCTTTGGCCGGAAAGGTCATGGATATAGAGGTATATTCGTTTTGAACAGCTTCGGCATCCAGCCTGATTTGGAGAAAATCCGCCAGTTTCTTGCAAATATACAAACCCATCCCGGTAGAGCCGCCGCGCTCCCGTCCGTTACTCCCGGTGAACCCGCGTTCAAAAATTCGGGGCAGTTCGCCGGCGGGTACGCCGATGCCGTTATCAGTAACACTAAGCCGGACTTGCTTTCCGTAATTATAAGCCTCAATACGAATAACGGGGTTTTCCGTTCGGTAACGCATGGCGTTGGATAAAAGCTGTCCAATCATAAAGGTCACCCATTTACCATCGGTATAAACCATTACATCCAAGCCGGATGTCTCCATTTTTACGCCGTTTTGGATTAGCAGCGTCTGATGCCGGGCCACCGCCTCTTTGATAATATCTGAAAGCGACATTTTACGAATGATAAAATCCTTCTCAACGCTTCCGGCGCGGGCATAATACAATGCCCGTTCGACATGCTCCTCAATCTGAGCAAGCTGAGGCAGCAGCTTTCGGGAAAGCTCCGACTTATTATTGCCGCATATCAGTTGCCCGGCGGTGATTGGAGCTTTAATCTCATGCACCCAATCCTCAATATATTCCCGATATTCTTTCTGCCCGTTCTGCGCTTCCGAAACCGCTTCTATCATCGCCTTACCGGAACGGCGCATCAGTTGAAATATTTTTCGCTCATATATATCAACAGGCTTTGAAACGCATTCAGCAAACAGGTACTTTTTGTCAAGACCATCCATGATAGATTCAAGTTCTTTTAATCGGGAGTATTCTTTATGGTATTTTAAGAGCATGCTTGCAACAAGGCCAAGTATCCATACGAGCAAAACAAGAATCAATACCCCCGGCGCAGTGCCGGTTAAGTACAAGAACACGGAGAGCGCCGCCATTGAGACTATATGTAAAAACACCTGCCCCTGCCTGTCCCGCATAAACTCATTTAATTTCATATCTTATACCCCATTCCGCGCTTTGTGGTTATGTAATCACCTAACCCAAGGTCAGTGAGCTTTGCGCGAAGGCGTGTCATGTTCACGCTGAGTGTATTGTCATCAATATAGATTTGATTGTCCCATAAATACTCAATCAAATCAGCGCGGGAGATAATCTCTCCCGGCCTGCGCATAAGGCAGCATAAGATTTTTATTTCATTCTTGGTAGCCTCGCAGTTTTTGCTGTTATATTCAAGGATACCTCTGGACAAATCAAGACGCAGCCCGTTTGCTTCCGTATAATCTTCCTGCCCGCCGAAATCTGCGCTCCGGCGCAATACTGCCTTTATGCGGGCGAGAAGAACGGGAATGTTATAGGGCTTTGTCACATAATCATCCCCGCCGAGGCTAAGAGCCCTGAGTTCATCCATGGAATTGTCCCGGCTGGTCACGAAGATAATTGGCACACTGGACTTCTTGCGAATATCTTTACACAGAGCGAACCCGTCGCGCCCCGGCAAGCCTAAATCCAGCAGGATTAAGTTAGGACGATACTCTTCTGCCTGTTTACCTGCTTCTGAAAAATCCGTCAAAGCAAAAACATGATATCCTTCGTTTGTTAATAGCAAAGTCAACTCATCCCTGATGCTTGTATCGTCTTCAATTATTATGATTCTGTGCATCTCATCACACCTTTTAAATTTGTATCGTCGCCCTTGCAGTTTTATCCCTGCCCCTCCCTGTCATTGCGGGCCAAGCCCACGATGACGCAAGGATAACGCGCTGCCATACATAAGTCAAGACCATTTTTTTGTATGGGCGGCATTCTTGCCTTTTTATTCAAAAATTATTACAACCCTGCTTGACATCGGCTCACTTCCTATGCTTGCTACGAAAGAGTAAAGTCCCATTGAAACAAGGAAGACTTGTGCTTACACAGACAAGAACAAATCGCGCTGTGCGCGAGTAGTTTTCCTTGATTTGTCATAGAAATTGCTACCTTTTTCGTTTCGCCACGCTTCTGGGCGAAACGCTGGAATCAGCGCAATTTCCTATGACATAAAAAAACATGGCGGCATCCTCCTAACGCCGCCATGTTGAACGCGAAATATCATCTGCCAAATGACGGCTTTTTTTATATAGCCGCTGGGCAGAAGTGGATTATAATTCGATAAACTATTTTATCATTTTAATAGCCTATCCATCGTTTCTTCATCCAAAGAAAAGGATTCCATCTTCTTCTTAATTTCTTCCTCGTTCATTCCGTTACTCCGCAACACCTCTATTGACCTTTCAACAATGCCTTCTCGCAAACTATTTTTAATCGTGTCATGTTGCATATTAGGGCGCTATCACGCCACACGCCAAGGTTAAACCACTAAGCCGAAACCATAGTTTAACTTCTCTTGACATTCGCTGTGCTGTCCAGGCG
>Ga0153942_1000611_pt1 | contig 14191 bp, 8 predicted proteins | sample TSNJ026MetaG_FD_104731 | JGI IMG/M metagenome (GOLD analysis project Ga0153942, IMG submission 104731) | Attine ant fungus gardens microbial communities from New Jersey, USA - TSNJ026 MetaG | ecosystem: Host-associated > Fungi > Mycelium > Unclassified | place: USA: New Jersey, Brendan T. Byrne... | reverse complement strand
GAACTATCAGCAATCGGAAAAGTCCGATTTCCCTGTATTTGTGGATGTGGCTATAGACGGAGTTGTTCCGAATACAGCGTTCCAGTCCTACGGACTTAGTTTTACAAGTAAATACAAAACTGACTCCTTAACTGATGAAGATGGTAATCTGCTGAGTGTATATCTGGAAGAGGGCAGTCATACCATTTCCTTTACTATCAGCAATGACAATATCAGACATCTGCTGGAAGGTCTGGATGAAGTGATAGCAGGGGTAAGTGACCTGGCATTGGAGATTACGAAGGTAGCGGGTGCAAATCCGGATAAGTACAGAGATCTGAAGCTGAGCCGGTATATTCCTAATATAGAAGATAAGTTATTCGGTTATGTGGATAAAATGTATGAAATGCATGACAGTGTGCTTTGTTATACGGCAGGGAAAGAATATGTGGCGGTTCTGTCCTCCATGATTATTGCGGCAGAGCAGATAGCCTCATTGGCAGAAAAACCGGACGAGATTCCCTATCGTGTGGCGGAGCTGTCCACCAGTATGAATTCCGCTACCAGTCATCTGGCCAATACGGTGGATTACCTGCTTGAGAATTATCTGGCCATTGACAGGATCTACCTGTATCAGGAAGATGCCAGCCTGCCTTCCAAACCGGGTATCTTTCAATCGGCATGGATGAATATCAGCCGGTTTGGCGCTTCCTTTACCGCTCAGGCATACTCTGCCAACAATACGGATCCGGAACATCTGCAGGTTTGGGTGAACCGTTCCACGCAGTTTGTGCAGATTATGCAGAAAATGATTGACGAAAATTTTACGCCCCAGACCGGAATCCAGGTGGATATTAGTGTCATGCCGGATCAGAAGAAGCTGGTCTTGTCCAATACGGCGGGACAATCGCCGGATGTGGCAACGGGCATTAACTATACGATACCGTATGAGCTGGCCATCAGGGAGGCTTTGGTGGATATGACCCAATTTGATGATTTCCAGGAGGCAGCAAGCGCTTATGAACCGGGATTCTTTCTGACATCCACAATCAGTGACAGTATTTATGCCATGCCGGAAACCATGAACTTCTGGGTATTGTTCTACCGGTCGGATATTCTGCAGAAACTGGGCCTGGAAATTCCGAATACCATGCAGGATGTTGTGGATATGATGCCACAGCTGCAGATGAGAGGACTTAACTTTTACCAGTCGGCTTCCGGTATGCTGCTTATGAGAAACTTCCACGGCACTACCCCCCTGATCCACCAGTTTGGAGGCTCCCTGTACGGAGCGACAGCTCAGGAGGGCACTTTACTGGGAAGCGCGGCCAGTATTGATGGATTTACATATTTGACGGAGCTCTATACTCTTTATAATGTACCTATCAATATTGATAATTTTTACCAGCATCTGAGAAATGGTGATATCCCCATCGGTGTTGCGGATTATGCCACTTATAATCTCATGACCAACGCGGCGCCGGAGCTTAAGGGTTCCTGGGAAATTGCTCTTGTACCCGGTGTGGAGCAGGAGGACGGTACCATCGACAGGACTGTCTGCGGCTGTGCGGAAAGCAGTGTCATCTTCAAATCTGATTCGGAGAGGGAGCAGCAGGCCTGGGAATTTGTAAAATGGTGGTCCTCTACGGAGACACAGGCAGAATTTGGTCAGACCCTTCAGGTGATTTATGGTGATGATTATATGTGGCCCACCGCAAATATGGAGGCTTTTATGCAATTACCATGGGACACACAGGATAAGCTGGTGATCCGGGAGCAGATGTCATATGTTGTGGATATCGCCAGAGTTCCGGGAACCTATCTGCTGGAGAGAGAGATGAGCAATGCCTTTAACGATATTGTTGTGGACGGTGATAATGCCCAGACACGGATTGATAAGGCGGTTAAAACCATAAACAGAGAAATTGAACGGAAGCTGGAAGAATTTGAGTATATTGACAGCGAAGGCAATACGCTCCGTGAGTATGGAATTCCCACTATTGACAGCCTGCGGAAGCTATTAGGAAGAGAGTGTGAGAAGGACTTCTAAGATGCCAGAGTACGGCATCTAAGAAGTGCTAAATCTCACACGGGAAGAATGCCTGGCGGCATTCTTCCGGGGTTTCGTGAGGGCTGTTTGAGCCGCCGGAGGCGGAATGTTTGTAAGGGTGAAAACCTATTGAAATTTTTAGTCCATAAACTCAACTTGTTGAGTTTGGAGATAGGGGATAAAATGATTAAAAATAAAATCAGTAAACGGCAGAATAATAAAAACGGTTATTGGTTCGTGCTGCCTTATGGTATTGTGTTTACCATTTTTATTTTGGTTCCTGTGTTGATGGCGGTTGTTCTTTCCTTCACCAACTTTAATGCAATTCAGTTCCCGTCCTGGGTGGGGTTCCTGAATTATATTACTGTGCTTACCAATGACGAGATATTCATGCAGTATGTTCTCCCTAATACCATAGTATATTCCTTGATTGTGGGGGTGGGCGGATATCTTTTGTCCTTTGTGCTTGCATGGGCACTGTGTAATCTGACCAAATGGTTCCGTACTGTCTTTGCCATGATCCTGTATGCGCCAAGTATGATGGCAGGTGTGGCTATGACGGTGGTATGGAAGGTGATTTTCTCCGGTGACCAGCTGGGACTTCTGAACAGTTGGCTGATTAGTCTGGGTGTGATAACAGATCCAATCATCTGGCTGGTTGATAAGAGGTTCCTGTTACCCATCGTTATTATCATCGGGCTCTGGTCCAGCATGGGTATTGGCTTTCTGTCCCTTATAGCAGGTATCCTGAATACCGACGAATCTCTGTATGAGGCCGGAGCCATTGACGGAATCAAGAACCGGTTCCAGGAAATGATATACATCACGGTTCCCGGCATGAAGCCCCAGATGCTGTTTGCAGCTGTTATGGCCATTGTAAATGCATTTCAGGCCGGTGTCCATTATGTGCTGCTCACCGGTAACCCGTCCCCTAATTATGCCTCCCAGCTGATTGTAAACCATATTGAAGATTACGGTTTCTTACGATACGAAATGGGATATGCGGCGGCGGTTTCCGTGGTACTGTTGTTGATTGTACAGGTATTCTCCAAAGTGTCCAACAGATTGTTTGGGGAAAAAGACGAATAGTTTAGAAAGGAGAGAAAGATGGCATATAAAGGACACACGATCAATCCTCAGAAATTTGAGAAAAGCCAGATTAAGATCATATTGATAATCCTTCCTCTGGTAATTTTCATGGCGATGCCTCTCGTTTATATCTTTAATCATGCATTTAAGCCTATGGAGGAATTATTTGCATTTCCACCTATCTTCTTTGTGAAGAATCCTACGATGGATAATTTTACCTTCCTGATGAAAATTACCAGCATGGCAGGGATTCCCATGAGCAGGTATGTGTTTAACAGCATTATTGTAACGGTGATAACGATATTTCTGTCTCTGCTGTTTACCACCTGCGCGGCATTTGCCTTATCCAAGATAAAGTTCAAAGCCAAAAAAATCTTAATGAGTATTAATCAGGCGGCGATCATGTTTGTGGCCACTGCCGTATTGATTCCCAGATATCTGGTAATCAGCTTTGGCGGTATGATTGATTCTTATGCGGGACATATCCTTCCTTTGGTAGCCCTGCCGGTGGCACTTTTTCTGGTAAAGCAATTTACGGACCAGGTACCGGATTCCCTGATGGAAGCAGCATACATAGATGGAGCCACGGATTTTCAGGTATACTTAAAGATTGTTCTCCCTATGATCAAACCGGCCATTGCCACAGCCTCCATCCTGGTGTTCCAGTCCGTATGGAATAACCTGGAAACCTCCAACTACTTTATGAACGATGACAGTATGAAGACCTTGACATTTTATATGAATTCATTTGTTACAGAAAATAATACCGTAGCCGGACAGGGTGTGGCGGCAGCGGCGGCGCTGATTATGTTCGTACCGAATCTGGTGTTGTTTGTGATTCTGCAGAAGAATGTTATGAACACTATGGCACATTCCGGTATTAAATAAAATATGGGAGCAACTATGAATAAGAAATTGAAGCTCATGAAAAGAATGATCCTGGTCTTACTGGCGGTTTTTCTTACAATGGAAACCAGCGGCATTACGGCCCGGGCGGAAGCGCCGTACAGGACTTTGACACAGGATGGCTACAAAATCGAGTACGAGTTCATGCAGACGCAGACAGCCTATCTCCCTTATGTGACCATTATCAAGTTCGGGGAAGAGTCCTTCAGCAGTCCCAATGATATGTGTGTGACAAAGGACGGCGAAATCTATGTTGCGGATACAGGAAACAGCCGTATTGTAGTGGGTGATATTGATGGTAACCTGATAAAGATTGTAGGAGAAGGAGTATTGCAAACCCCAAAAGGGGTGTATGTAACAGAGAATAAACATATTTATGTTGCAGACAGGGATGCTCAGGCTGTATTTGAATTTGATGAAGAGGGCAGTGTGGTAAATACTTACACCAAGCCGAACAGTCCCTTGTATGGAGATGCCCTGGGATTTCTTCCCATCAAAATCGTGGTGAATGACGCAGGTATTATGTTCATTGTCTGTGAGTCCAACACCAACGGTATTGTGGAAATCGCTCCCACAGAGGGCGGAATATTTCTGGGATACTTTGGAACCAACATTGCAGAAAAGTCCCTCCAGACCATCATTTATCGGGCAATCCTGTCTGACTCCGCCAGAGCCAAGATGGTAAGCAACATCCCTTCCACGCCGGATAATCTTTGCATAGATGAAAAGGGGCTTCTCTATACGGTAACAAGGGGCGAGGGAATTGAAACATTAAAACGGCTGAACATTGCAGGCAATAATGTAATGGAACCGGATACCTATGCTGAGATACCGGCAGCGGTGGCGGCAGGTAATCACGACAATGTATTCATGGCTTCCCAACAGGGTTATGTCTATGAATTCAACAGTGAGGGTGAGCTGATGTTTATCTTCGGCGGTACGGACGATGGCAGCCAGCGGGTGGGCCTGTGTACGCTGGTAAGTGCCATATCGGTGGATGTACAGGATCATATTTACCTGCTTGACGCTGATAAAAACCAGATCCAGACTTTCAGACCTACGGAATTCACTGCTCTGCTCCATGAAGCGCTGTATCTGTATTCTAATGGGCGTTATTCAGAAAGTAAGGAGCCATTGCTGGAAGTCCTGAAAATGAACAGCATGTTTGACTATGCCAACAAGGCTATGGGCAGGGCTTACTATCAGGAAGAAAACTATGAACTTGCCCGGCGGTATGCCAAGCTGGCCAAGGACAAAGAGGGTTATTCGGATGCTTCCTGGGAAATCCGTAATCTATGGCTTAAGAAATATCTGGTCCCCATAATCAGTGTTCTGGCCGCTTTTTGGCTCGTCAGCAAGGTGATCGGTTATTTGGACAGGAAGAATAATATTCTGGAGCCGTTCAGGAAGAAGAAAAAGCAGATCGGACAATATAAGTTCTTTTATAATCTGAAATACGCATGGTACTTCATGAGACATCCCATAGACGGAAGCTACGGGATTGCCCGGGAAGGAAGAGCTTCCATGATGACGGCAAATGTATTGGTAATCCTTTTTACACTGGAATACATAATTAATAAATATTTATGCGGATTCCTGCAGAAGTCGGTAGCAGAAGGCAGATACATGATTTTCTCGGATATAGGTATTGTGGTGGTGGTGCTGGGAGCGTTAACGGCATGTAACTATCTGGTATGTACCATTAATGAGGGAGAAGGTACTGTAAAGAAAATATATTGCTCCTTTACCTATTGCCTGACACCCTTCATAACCATAATTCCGGCTGTTTTTGCATTATCCCATGTTCTGACTGTCAATGAACAGTTTTTGATTACCATTGCTTATTGCCTGGTATTTGCCTGGACAGGTGCGTTGTTTGTTCTGGCAGTCAAGGAGATCAACAACTTTACCGGAAAGGAAACCTTCAAAGTATTATGTCTGACGGTCTTTACTATATTGATTCTGGCACTGTTGATCTTTATTATTTACATATTATGGGCACAGGTGTTTGCGTTTATCAGTAAGATTATCGGAGAGGTGGTGTATCGGGTTGGCAGCTAAATTATGTAAAAGAGCAGTATCCATATGTCTTTCGGCGTTTCTTGTTGTGATCGCCATTGCCGGTCACAACATGGAAAGCTACGCACAGACACAGCAGCAGACGATAATAGAAGGCGAATATGAGAAAATAGCGGAAAGTGATGCCTATGAGCTGTATTTGTATGAACCTGCCATGTCGGTCATTCTTAAGAATAAGCAGACTGGAGCTCTGCTGCGCTCCACCCTGGCCGATTCGGAGGATGACGGTAAAAACAACAAGACCTGGATGGCATATATGCAGTCCGGTATCGTAATCAGCGCTATCAAGGGTATTACGGATACTTATCAGGTGGATTTGGTAAGCTGTAAGAATACCATAGAGTACAGCTATCATGACAAGGGCTTTTCCGCAAAGATTTATTTTCAGGAATATAAGTTTGGTCTTACTGTTAATGTATCACTGGAGGGTGAGGATCTGGTGGTGGAAGTGCCCGAGGAGTTCATCGTTGAGGAGGATGGGGCAGCAGGTACCTATATCGGGACCATCAGCCTGTTTCCCTTCATGGGTTATACCTATCTGGACAGTCAGGAAGGATATATGCTCATACCTGACGGAAACGGCGCTCTGATTTATCTGGATGACAAAAACGGAAAGTATACCGCTGGTTTCTCCCAAATGATTTATGGATCGGATATCGGCTTTCGGGAGTCTACAACTGAAAACTTCCTGTTCGGGTACTACAGTATGGTACGGGATGCCAGGGAGGTTATCATGCCGGTGTTCGGAATGATGCATACAAAAGACCAACTGGGGTATCTGGCTATTGTGGAGGCAGGAGACGAGAGAGCCAGTATTGAATCCCATCCCAACGGAGTATTGGTGGATTATAACCGGTGTTTTGCCAAATTCCTCCTTCGCAGAACCTATGTACAGCCCCTTAACAAATCAAATTCCGGTACGATTCCCACCGTGGAATCAGATCGTACCCATAGTGACCTGAAAGTGAGATACCGGCTGTTGTCCGGCGAGAATGCGGATTATTCCGGCATGGCTGTGGCATACCGCAATTACCTGTTGGATAACGGACTGATTACCGTTAAGGATACTTCCTATAAGACCAGAGTGGACTTCATGGGAACGGATCGAGAGGAATTCCTGGTGTTTACCAGGTCGGTGACCATGACGACTACGGATCAAATCAGGGAGATTTATACAGAGCTTCAGGAGGCCGGAGTGGAAAGCCTTCTCACCGTTTACAAGGGCTGGCAGAAGGGCGGGTTGTATAGTATTCCCATAACCAAGTATAAAGCAGACAGTGCCATAGGCGGAACCGGGAGTCTGACTGCTCTGATTAAGGACTTTGCAGAATCGGATTACCAGGTGTACTTGTTCAATGATGCTCTCCGTGTTAACGAGAAAACCAACAACACCACCTTCAACACAGTAAAGAGAGTGAACAAAAGAAAGCTGGAAATCAATACTTATGAGCAGGTTTATCAATATTTTAATTATCTGCTGCCGGAAAAAACAGATTCCATTGTGGATAAATTCGTTAAAAGCTATACGAAAAAAGGAGTAGATAACCTGGCGCTGGCTGAAATCTGCAGCAATTTGTATTCTTACTATAACAGCGGAACCTATTATTCCCGGTTTGACTGTGCGGCAAGCTATACGGATACGATAAGCGGGCTGTCTGAGAATACCAGCCTGATCATGGAGCTTCCCTTCAGTTATTTGTGGGACTATGCAGGAGCTTTTCTGGATGTACCGGTGGAATCTTCCAATTACATGTATGTAGATGAGGAGGTACCCTTCCTGTCTATGGTGCTTAAGGGAATCGTGCCTATGTATTCTGAATATGTGAACTTTGAAGCCAATAAAAGGGAATTCTTCCTGCGAATGATAGAGTCGGGTGTATCCCCCTCCTTCTATCTCACCTGGGAAGACTCCTCCGATCTGATTTATACCAATTCCTCCGATCTGTACAGTACCCTGTACGATACCTATAGGGATATCGTTATAGCGTATGATGAAGAGTTTCGACAAGTGGCGGAGGCTACGGAGGGTGCATTTATCGTGAAGCATGAGAAGCTGGATAATGGGGTGAACATAGTTACCTATGACAATGGAACAGCCATATACGTAAACTACTCCGATCATGCGGCAACTGTTAACGGTTATATAATAGAAGGCATGTCCTATAAGGTAGGTGAGAGTCAATGAGTAAAGCCTTAAAAGAAGCAAGACGCAATAAAACAAAAATAAAGCCCGGAAGACTGGCCAAACGGGAAGCGATTGCGGGACTGGCGTTTGTGACTCCCTGGATTATCGGAGCGGCTATTTTCCTGGCATATACAATGGGAACCTCCTTCTGGTATGCACTGAATAATATCCGTATTACACCTTTGGGGAAGAGTTTTACCTTTTTAGGACTTGGAAATTTCTCCCAGATATTGGTGCTGGACGCAGATTTTGTCACCCAATTGGTTGAATATGTGGGAACCACTATTGTATCCGTACCAATCATCGTGGTATTTGCGCTGATTATAGCCATGCTGCTGAACGGCAAGATCAAGTGCAAGGGATTTTTCCGGCTGATCTTTTTTCTGCCGGTCATCGTGGTCAGCGGTCCCGTAATGGGAATGCTTTCCGACCAGGGTGCAGCCAAAATATCCTCTATGGATACAGTGGCGATCATCAGTGCAGTGGAGGATATCCTGCCATATTACCTGATAAATATTATCACGGAATTGTTTGAGAATATGATTATGATTCTGTGGTATTCAGGGGTACAGATTTTGATTTTCCTGTCCGCTCTCCAGAAAATTGACAGCTCCATGTATGAAGCAGCTCAGATAGACGGAGGTTCCGGGTGGGAGTGCTTCTGGAAGATTACCTTACCTACAATCAAACCAATGATTCTGTTGAACGTGGTATATACGATAGTATTTATCTCCGGTAATGAGCAGAACTCCATTATCACGCTGATTCAGAACTCCATGTTCTCCGGTACCAAGGAAAAGGGTTATGGATATGCTTCTGCCATGGCGTGGCTGTATTCCATTGTGGTGGTGTTGATTGTAGTAATATTTGCGGCATTGCTAATGGGCAGGAAGGATATTTACGAAAGGCAGATTAAGAAAGTCAAAAAGGAAATGAAAAAAGAAGCCAGAACAGTTAAGAGGATAGAAAGGAGAGGAAAACGCAATGTCAAAAAGCTCGAACAAGCCAGAAAAAAACGCAAATATTCGACCTACGACGGCTCAGGTGATTACTAAGAGATCCTTCCTTCGTAAGCCAAACGAGTTGGATAAGGATAAGTTACACCGGTTTTTTATGGGTTCCAGAGAAAAGGAAGGTTTTCTGAAGCAGTTCCTGGTATATGCGCTGTTGATTTGTATCGGGTTTATCTATATTTATCCGATTCTGTATATGCTAAGCAACTCCCTGATGAATCTGGATGACCTGTTGGATTCTTCCATTAACTGGATTCCAAGCACACTGGCCTTATCAAACTATTCCATGGCAGCCCGGAGTATGGATTTTTGGATGTCTTTGGTTAAAAGCATTATTGTGGCAGGTGTGCCTACCCTTCTCAATGTTGCCTCCTGCTCTGTAATAGGTTATGGGCTGGCACGGTTTGAGTTTCCGGGGAAAAAGATCATACTGGGTATCATTATCTTCTCTTTCATACTGCCCAGCCAGATCACTATGATACCCACTTATGTGCTTTACTCCAACATGAAGATATTGAGTACTTTATGGTCCTTTGTACTGCCGTCTCTTCTGGGGCAGGGCATCAACGCTTCTATCTTTATCCTGATTTTCTATCAATTCTTTCGGCAGGTGCCGAAGGTATTAATAGAAGCGGCACAGATAGACGGTGCAGGATATTTTAAATCCTTTATCAGAATATCCCTGCCTTCGGCTGCCCCGGCAATCCTTACCGTATTTTTGTTTTCCTTTGTATGGTACTGGAATGAGTCCTATCTGACCCAAATGTATGTATCCGGTATTATGACACAGTCCGGCTGGACTACCCTGGTGATCCAGCTCGCCAAGTTCGCCGAGAATTACAATTCCTATTCCCAGACGGCTGCCAGTGCGGCCACCAGCCTGAATGAGTCCATCAGTATGGCGGGAACCATGTTGAGTATTCTTCCGATTCTGCTGTTATATTTTGTTCTTCAGAGATATTTCGTGGAGAGTATTGACCGTGTGGGAATTACCGGCGAATAATGTGATAAGAATTTCTAAGGAGCGAAAATACCGCTCCTAAGTAATTCTAAATATCACATCGTGAGAAGAATTACTAAGACGCGAAAGTACCGCGTCTAAGTAATTCTAAGTCTCACATCGAAAGAAGTCTCTGCGAGCCTTCTTTCAGGTGTTGGTGTGGGGTGTAAAATGAAGCATGTAGCTATATCTATTGAATTTGATTATCACAGTATTTTTTTAGGAGGTTATGTATGAAAAAGAAAAAGGTTTTAACAAAAAGCAAATTTTTAGCAGTGTTGTTATCTGCGGTCATGGTGGTTGGACTGACGGCATGCGGAAACAGTGGGAGCGGTGGGAGTGGTGGTTCTTCAGGGACCGGCGGAAGTACGGAAAAGGTAAGTGAATTGGAAATCAATGGTATTACCTACCATCCGGCAACTGATCTGACAGATGATAATATAGAATTATCCTATTTTCATTTTGATCAGGATGAAACGGTACAATATCTGGCAAATCGGTTCATGGAGCTGTATCCCAACATCAAGGTAACCGTAAAATATGAGAACGTAAGTACTTATAACGATACGCTCCTTACCCTGGTGTCAAATAGCAAGACACCTGATGTCATCATGTATTCTGATGCAGACTTCGCATTGTCCAATATGCTGTTGCTGGATGTAAGTGAATACTGGGCAGCCGATGCGGAGACACAGAATCTGGCATCTACGGTGAATGATGCAGGTCTTGGCACTTTCGAGACGAGCGCACGCTTCGGTGTGCCTGTAAAATTCTTCCCCGGCGTTATGTACGTTGACAGGAATGTGTTAGAGACTTTAAATGTGAATGTTCCCGACATGAACTGGACCTGGGCGGAAATGATTCAGTTGATTAAGGACTGTACCGTACTGGATTCTCCTGATGGAATGGCTTATTACGGATGCGGATACTATAACAGGCTGGATTCCTATTACGGAATTGCTGCAAAACAGGAAATCATCGGCGAATTTGGTTTTGACGGAAACGGATTTGACTTATCCGTATGGGCAGTGGGAGAGCAGGAATTTGCTGATCTGAAGCTGGGCGGCTATATTGCACCGGTTACCGAGACCCAGGAAATGGAAAACTGGGCAGGTGATTGGGAAGCATGGTGTGGTTCCACCGGCCATGTGGCGTTGTTTACTGATGCTTATTGGACTTATATGGGAACCTGGGCAACTGCAGAGTATGAAAAATATGATTTGGATATAGTCCCCTATGTAATTCCCGCTGTTTCAAAAGAAGATGCCACTTCGGAACATCATAGCATTGCCACCATTGACTACGGCGGTGTAACAACCTCTTGCCAGTATCCAAGAGAAGCCTATGAATTATTGAAATTCATGAGCTTTGGTGTGGATGGCTGGAAGACAAGGCTGGAGGTATACAATGACGAATCCATCACCAATGCTTCCAATCTTGCGCTAAAATATGATGTTATGCCGGCACCTATTACCAGGGATGAAGAGGTTTGGGAAGGTTATATCCAGATGTACACCAAGGGTCTGGAGGAAGAGAAAGTGGAGCACTGGAGAACTTACTTTGCAAGCTGTATGCAGCCTATATCATTTGGCTGGACTTCCATTGCGGGATACTGGAATTTCTGTGATGAGTACTTTAACAGCATCGGTATCCATGACCTGGTAGACAAAGGCACTGCAAAAGCGGCAGACTATGCAGAGGAAGCAACGAGGAAGGCAAACTGGTACCATGCACAGGCGATGCTGGATTATTTCGGTCCTGACAGTTATAACGTTCTGTCGGAGGAAGAGATTGCATCTTATGAGCAAATGACCGCAGATAACCAATAAGACAGATGACCCTCGCGGCATTCGCCAAATGCAGGATAAAAACATTCCTGCACTTGGCTCATTGCTCGCGGGAATAAACGGAGCGATACGCTCCCCAATTTAAGGAGGATTAGTATGAAAAAGAAATTTTTAGCGTTGCTGCTCAGTGCAAGTCTGGCAGCGGTAATGATGACAGGCTGCGGTAATAATAATGAGCCGGAAGCCACTACAAGTACTGAGGAATCTGTTTCCGTTGAGGAATCAAAAGAATCCGATGCAGCAGCAGAGGAGCTGCCGGCGGCGGCTGTTCATTTGACCTTTGACGGTGACGATGAAGGCTACAAGGCCTTAGTGCAGACAGAAGATGTGGGCGATAATGACGGAGCTAATTATGGTCTTGCCGAAACGGATGTTACGTTCCAATTTTCAACGGGTCCTGTGGGAAATGCTATTTATCTGGATGGTTCCTATGGACTTGATTTAGGTCTGAAAGCCACCAATACGGATACCTATACGGTTTCCTTCTGGGTAAATGCCGACAGACTTTCCACTTATGGTCCTACCCTTCAGATGGGTTATAATATGGGAAAAGCAGAAAATGCGGGCAACGATGTAACCTGGCTGAATGTAACACAGAATGAGTTTGGTGATAATTCCGCAAAGATTTTCCCCATTGTATGGAGCCGCAATGAAGCTTCTGATGCAGCGGACGGAATAGACTGCTGGCCCTGGATGTATTCCTTTGATAATGAGATTCATGGCAAAAGAGAATGGACCATGGTGACCATCGTATGTACCGGTGAGGTGCAGAACAGTCCGGTCGGCAGCACTACAGTTGGCGCGCAGTTCTATGTAGATGGTGTTATGACATATGACTCTCAGGACAATTATGCAAACTCGACTTATTTTGAATATACCTGGGATGCTACCCTTGCACCCAATATCATGCAGCCCGGCAGCAGTGAATTTGAATCATTATTTGGCATTAATTATTGGGATACAATATTTAAGGGTTTTGTAGATGATTTGTATATTTATGATACTGCTTTGACACCAGGACAGATAACAAGTCTGTATCAGCTTGGTGACCCGAATGTGGAATCTATAGCACCGGAAGGCAGTGCTGAAGTAGAAGAGGAAGCTGCTGCACAGGTGGTAACCACCATTGACGACAGTGCCATTGCAATTGTTGGTACTCCGAATTGTGATAATGCATTCTGGACTTCTTTCTCCGATGCTTACGAGCTGAAGGACGGCGGTTCCTTAGAAATACACTTCAACAACTACGGCAGCGGATTAAGCAACTGGGAAAATTATTTGGTTGTATTCACCAATACGGCAACCACTGCAGATTTGGTTCCTTCAGCCGAAAACTACGATGGTTATATGGAATATGGGGTGGTTAGATCGGACTCCTTTGGATGGGCATTCCCCAACGATGCACCTGTATTTATGGAAGGAAGCTGGGAGTGGGATAACTTCATCTCCATTATGATGGATGCGGACGTAACCCTGACAATCAGCAGAAGCGGTTCTGATATCGCTATTGATGGTGCCATCATTGATGCTGACGGTAATGAATACACCTATAAGGTGGAGTCTGATACGACAGCAGCTTCCGGCGACCCTATGTATGTAGTCCTTTCTGGTGAGAAGTGCTATATTGAGATACTTTCTGTAAAATAATATAACCGAATCAAGTAAGTTCCCTGTTACAGTTCCCTGTCTCTTAGGCGGTGTGTGGGATTAAGGGTAAATTAGAAAACCGGTCCTGACTTTTTTACAGTCAGAACCGGTTTTTGTTTTCATAGTCAATCCCCATATTCATCTTCATCATAGTAAGCCTTAACTCGTATCGCCTGGTTATGATCTCCGAAATCCTCTCCAAATAAAGTACAGCCGCCTACATTGGCAGTATCCTTGGGTACTTCAAACCGAAAGGTAATATAAGAATTATAATTAATATTCAATTTCTGTATAGTGGTATTGGAAATCTTATTCGTACCATCCATAAAGCACCCTTCGTTATTGATTATCAAAGTCTTCATCATACCATACTGATTCAATAGCTCCGGCCACCAG
>Ga0153942_1000609_pt1 | contig 14191 bp, 17 predicted proteins | sample TSNJ026MetaG_FD_104731 | JGI IMG/M metagenome (GOLD analysis project Ga0153942, IMG submission 104731) | Attine ant fungus gardens microbial communities from New Jersey, USA - TSNJ026 MetaG | ecosystem: Host-associated > Fungi > Mycelium > Unclassified | place: USA: New Jersey, Brendan T. Byrne... | reverse complement strand
TTATTTTGATATTACGAGTCTTTATTAAAAGCGGTCGTCCTTGTTTGAAATCTATCGGTTCGTTCATAGGTCGATCGATTCCTTAGATATACTGAACATGTACGTAGATATCGATCCTCGTTCAGACTCTCCTGACCATTTCTATGGGTCTTCGCTTTGGCCCTGTGAGTATTCCAAGTCCGGGTCGCTGCATTCAAGAGAAGAAGAAAAAATACCTTGATAGGCCCTTCTAAGCTGGGAGGTGTTTGTGGCCCTTCGACAGTGGAAAAAAGAGACTGTCCTTTTGCTTCTTGTTTCACTTTCATCATACCGATTTCTATAACCCCTCCTCCTCCTCTTTGAGCTGGATTCTAGCAGCTCGTCATCCACGTAAATTCTCTCAAAATACACCCGTGTTCGAATACCTTTTAGAGGCGTGTTCCGGAGTTTCAATATAGGTCATTGTGGTAGGGAGGGGTAAGATTGTTGCATGACTTGTAGAATCTTTTGTTACTCTCTGCCTAACACCCCTCCCTCCCCAATGACGATTGTTATTCGCTGCTCTTTCCTTTGGTGTATACGACTCTTGTGATGATATGTTACATATATACGTTTGGAGACTTGGGCTGGAAATAACCTGGTACTAGCGTCCTTGAGATGTGGCTTTACGTCGTTCTTTCACTGTGGTTCTGACTTGGGGATGTCCACACCAGGAGACAAGTTTTTTCTCTTTCTTTCTTACGATTGATCGAATGTAAGTTGCCACTTGACTTCCTTTTTTCCTTCTCCTTTTACTGGTTGGGTTCTTCAGAGAATGAGAACGATACCGCGACGAGCTGTTTGGGGTTACACTGTTCATCTGAGTTTTCTTCTGAGAGTTTTTTTTGTTTTCTTTTTTCTTGATCTTCCAGGATGGAAGGTAGTCACAGAACGCATGATCTAGTGTCACACAGGAGAACCTGATTGACCTCGTTATCATCATCATCATTCGATCTTTATCACCAGTGATGGTAAGTCAAGGCAGCCACGAACGTCTTTTTTTCTGCTCGATGACTTGACTGATCGTTCGTTGTCGTTGTCGTTGTCGTTGTCGTCGTCGTTGATGACAGGGAGTAGAAATCGAAAACATTAAAGCAGGCGATGGTATCACCTTTCCCAAACCCGGGGGTGCGTGTTTGAACTGAACTGTTCTATCCTTTAATTGATGGACGCCTCGACAATATTCGTATATACACATACAGATCATGTGAAGATACATTATACGGGTACGCTGAAAAGCAATGGAACCAAGTTCGATTCTAGTGTCGATCGGTAAGCTCTTGATTGCCAATAAACCATTTTTTCTTTCGTTTCAGCTTTTGGGACTGTGTTCTTAGCAACAAGCCGTTTGAGACACAGATTGGGGTTGGACGAGTTATCAAAGGATGGGATGAAGGTGAGATTGAGACACAAAGATTATTTTTTTCCGAGTATTTTAACGCTTGCTTTAACAAAAAGGAGTGTGTAAATTGTCCCTTGGTCAGGAAGCCAAACTGATCATCAGTTCGGACTATGTATGTGTTCTCCTTGGCTACAACCATGACCTATCAACTGATGCGTTCTTTTTTTTCTCTTTTCTCTTTTAATAAAGGGGTATGGTGCAGGTGGTGCTGCTGGAGGACGCATTCCGCCTTACGCCGACCTCATTTTCGAAGTCAAGCTCTTGGAGATCAACGGGAAAAAAGCAGCATAACTTTTTTCCGAAACTGTTGTATTGTAAGAGATAGTCATATACATATATCGAACTTGTCCTCGTGGTTTGTCGCCTTCAGACCAGACATGACCTCATAAGTCAAGATGATATCACTGGCGGTCGATCTTTGATGATGTCGGCTTTCTTGGACGGCCTCTCTTCATCTAGCCTATACATTTGTCATGGTTGCCCCACAGAACGCGACTGAAGATGCGCCAGGAACAGGATGGGACCCACAGAAACCCGATAGTGAGCTTCAACAGCATGTGAGTTTTTTCGACAAAGACAAGGATGGGATTATCTGGCCCTCAGACACGTACGTTCTTAATTGATTTAGAATTTTGCACGAACATGTTGAGTCGTGTATACAAGGTTTACCTCGTTTCGTGAACTTGGATTTGGATATTTTTGGGCAGTGCTCGGTGTGGTGTGTATCCATGGGGCATTTTCGTAAGAGGCTTGGTTGTGGGACAATTGGCGTAGGGGACTAATTTGCAGATGGATTACGTGGGGATCACTGATCCCCGACCCTTATTTTCGACTGAGAGTCAATCGGATGCACAAGGTGGATTTCTAGACTTGGTGACAGGGATATGCTGAACCAGACAGGCCAAGCATGGTTCAGACACGGAGATATACACAGGGACGGGTGAATTTGACTTGGACAGGTTTGAATATATGTGGTACATGTATACAACACAACCACACACGCACATAACATTCAAGGAAACGCTGCGGATGGTCAAAGGGGGCAGAAAGCCATTGGACCCGGTAAGTATACTTGCTCAGAAAGAGGACGATGGCTGAGTGAGTAGTTTGGCTGGTCATGTGCGCTATTTGAGTGGGTGGCGGTGTTTGTGCTGCTGGATGCAGTGGATGGGCAAGTGTTGAAAGAGGATGTGAAGGGAATATACGATGTACGTGATCCAGTTTGTGATGGAAAACTGGGGTAACAGTGTCAGGGGTCCTTGTTCTGGAAGCTTGCAGAGCGCAACAAGAAAAAGAAGAAGAACACGGCAAGAAAACGCAGGAAAACGCCATGGTGACGATGAATCGGACAGCAGATCTGGCCCGTTCGCGGGAAGGTCTGGACGGACCGGAGCACCGAGGTGGCGGGTATTACGATACATAAAATAATAAAATAGAGAGATTAGTGGTCGAGGCTGGCTACCACTCGTGTGGGCTGCAGCATGTTGGCCAGCAGGAACTGGCCGTCTGGACAAGAGTCAGTTTACGTGAAGAAAAACGTCAGAGAACACAGACTTGGTCCGTCGTTTTCGTCAGCTCTCCAGATCGCCTCTTGCCTGTCCTTGGCAACTCGCGTCATGACATGCCGTTCAATCAGCCGTTCGCGCGCCTTGATCGCGTCCACGCAGATCAGCCATCGCTCGTCCAGCAGCGAGCTGGCCTCTGTCCATGGTGCAATCGAAAGTAATGTGTACAGTCCTTCAATTATCACAATTCGGTGCTCTGGCTCAATGCACACTGCACCAGGCGTAGGGTCCTTGTTTGCGTGGTCAAATCCAGGGGCTGTAAGCACCCCGCTGTCCTCTGTAATGTCTTGTCGCAGAGCGCGCACAAATTCTACATACGACTCTGCGTCGAATGTCCAGTGCGCCCCTCGTCGGTCGTGCGCTAGCTGCGGATTCGGCATCGCATCCAGCTCTGAACGGCTATAATGCCATCCATCAAGTCCCACCAGGATCGCTGACACTGTAGAATACTTGCAAAGTGCTTTCAAAAGCATCTGCGCAAACGTTGATTTCCCCGACGCAGGTACACCCGCAATCCCCACAAGCAGTCGTTTGTCAGCCCCTATCCTGATGCACCCCAGTCAGTCTATACAGATACTTTCCCATATATATACATACTTGTCCAGCTGCGAGACCAGTGCGGCAGCCAGTTCTGTCGCCGTAGAATCCATAACAGTGTGAGTAATTAACACAGCAATGGCTAATTTTGAATATCTTCATTCCTCACTATCACCACATACACATTACACATCATGTCCAGTACCGTACAACGCACACTCAAAAGGTCCGTCTGTCTTCGTATCCTGTGATCCATCGCCTTCATCTCTTCCTCAGATCTGACCCCAATACTATCCAAGACAAGTTTTTGGTCGGTTATCAGGGATGGTCAGTCACTGTCATAGCCGCTCACTCCAAACTCAATTCGAGCTTTAGGTTCACATGTGGCGGCGACGGAGAGCCAGTAGGCCCAGGCAAGTTCCTTTCTCTCTCTCTCTATCTATACTTGCGTTCCTAACAGTATCTAGGTCATCATGGCTGGCTACACTGGTTCGACGGTCCAATACCCGCTGGTGGTCGACCCAACACCGACTTATGGCCCGATGTCTCTTCCTATTCTCCATCTGAACTCTATCCCGCCCCAGGCTTGAAATCCAGGACTGGTGAACAGCTCTTCCTTTTCTCCTCTAGGAATGCCAAAACAGTGCAGAGGTACGTTTCATATCCTTCTCTCTCTCTCACGCACACACACACTCACACGTCTTTATTCTCATAGGCATTTCCACTGGATGGCAGAGTATGGAGCAGATGGCGCATTTTTACAACGATTTTCCAGCGAGACTGATATAGAGGCTGGGAGTGAAGGAATTCGAAGGATACGGGACGAGGTTTGTGATCGTGTTCGAGAGGCTGCGGAGAAAGAGGGTCGTGTGTTCGCACTCATGTAAGGTTTTCCAATATTCCGTTCCGCGCTCTAATCGCTTCTTCTTTTGGCCTCCCAGGTATGATGTATCCGGTGTTCCAGCGGATCGCATTGGAAGGATACTGGAGTGCGATTGGGTGCACCTCGTGCGCGTAAAAGGAATTCTAGATAGTCCCAATTATCTTCATGAAAAGGGCAGACCTGTCATTGGATTATGGGGTACGTGAGGATCTTGTTTGTTACCTTGCAAGAAATCTTGGGACTCATCTTATGTGTCCCCCCGCTTTTCCCAAATGGACATTCATTCAGGCTTTGGATTCAATGAAGCAGGCCACACACCATCGCTCCTCCGAGATATCATAGCATCCTTCCGGAACGTTACTCCAGGAGGAGCGTACATCATGGCAGGTGTCCCCGCATATTGGAGAACATCAGAAGGGGATGCAGATCGGAATCCTGAATTCTTGACTGTATGGCTCAACGAAGTTGATGCGATTTCTCCTTGGACGATCGGGAGATATTCATCTGAACATGAAGCTGATCTGTTTGCGGAGAACAGGATGAAGGGCGATTCAGAGCTTTTGAAGAAGAGAGCTGATGAAGGGTTTAGGAAGGTTGATTATGTTCCTGTGGTTTTTCCTGGTGGATCAGTGCGTGATCGAGACAGTGTGGGGAGGAGGTTCGATTATCTGATTGTGATTTTAGGGGTACAACTTGTCACAAGGGAACTGGGAATGGAACGGGATTAAGAGGGATGGTGGACGTTTCCTGTGGAAACAGATTTACAACGCGCAGAAGTTGGGTGTGAGGACGATGTATGGAGCGATGTGGGATGAGTGCGTATTTTTTTCTACTCCTTTTTTTTTATTTGGAAGCCACTACTACCCCGATCATTCCGTCCCTTTTTTGTTTTGTTTTTTTTTGGGGGGGAAAAAAATCTCCGGAAACCCGGGCTTTTTTTTTTTTACGTGGTTATCTTTCAGATACGACGAAGGAACTGTATTTATCCCTGTTGTGACACACAAACGACTTTTACCTGTATCGGATGAATTCAGATTTATGGCTCTAGATGAAGATGGGTACGATCTTCCAGCAGACTGGTAAGGAAAAAAAACTTCAAAAAAGAAAAAAGTTGATCCCGCTTCTTGGGTACTGATTGATCGATGATTTTTTCTTTCCTGGGGACAGGTATATGCGGATTTCTGGTTTTGCGGCAGAAGTGTTACGCGGAGAACAAAGAATATTTGAAACGTTCCCGTTGAAGGATTTGCAAGATTATTGGTCTTGTCGACCAAAGTACGAGGAACCTTCTGATTCTGTCACGTCCAAGAAACCGGCAAGTCAGTCGTATGAAGAGTGGTCAGCTTCACGAGATGATGGAAAGGAAGAAGCACCACCTCCATATTCGTTGTTGGAGGCTGAGGCAGTAGCTACCCGTGCGGACATAGCACAAACGTCTTCGTCGTCGACAAATAGTATTGCTCAGCCTACATCGCCTACCATGAATTTGCCCCCTCCTCAACATCCTTCTCGTGTCCCTCGCGCATCGGATGCTGTATCGTCGTTGACGAACGAGATGGAAAGAGTGGCTATTTCACCTGGTAGACTACCTCCGCCAGTGCCGAATATGAGTACAAGACCTTCACCGAGACCTCAGGTCAATCTAACGACTCGACCTGTTAATTCTCCTTCATTGACTGGACCATCATCTGGGCCTTCGTTTCCTACACCACATCTGCCATCCGTTCAAGAGGTGAATACAAGTCCGGGACCATGGTCTCAAGAAACATGGCCACCGGCGGAATGGAAAGTCAGTAATCAACATCATCATTCTGCGCAGACGCCACTTGTTACTTCGTATGAGGTGTATAACCCGACAGGGGGAGCGAATCTGAACAGACCGCACACGATTAGTTCCGGTCGTTGTCAATCGCACAATTCTGCTGGTGGTGGTGGTAATTTAAGGCCGAGTATGAGTGTGGGTGCAAGACCTAGTGGGGCGTCAAGCTGGTCAGGATCTAAGAATTCGGGCTCTGCTGGGTTGCCGAGCAGCTCTCATTCGACAAGTTCTGGACATGATATTCCTGCATCGATGTGTCCGGGACAACAGACCTTGTATCATCCACCTCTGCAAAGTCCTGGATATTCATATCCAGCACCGTCAACTTGGAGTGATGCAGCAGGGTATCATCATACTCCGCCATCACAACCACTGTCTTTTCCGCAATTCTCAGGACCGACGATGTCTGGTCCTGGAGGGGGATATTATCAAGGTAATCCGGGACCATGGGTGCCTGTGATGGCAAGTGGAAATGCATCTCCTCGTGCGTGTTTTTGTTGGTGTTGTTTTTTGGCTTTTTTCTTAAAAAATATGCGATCTGGGGTTTCTAGGGGAAGGATCAAGTGGTACGAGTTCATTTGGGTTTGGGATACCGGCGGTTGCAGGGAAGAAGGCACGAGAACAAATTGAAGCAGCACGAGAGCAAATTGAAGCAGCGGGATCAAAGTTGTTTGGAAGGTTGAAATAATATATTTTGAGAAGTAGTACCCCTGAGATTGAGTTTTTGCCCTCCTTACCGGCAGAACCGGGTGTGAGGTAAAAGAAGACATGGTTTCCCCTGAGTCGTGATCTCATCAGAGATTTCCTTGCAAAGTATATATATATAAGGTCTCTCTCTTTTCCTCTCTTTCCCTCTCTCTTTCTCTTTCTCCCAGCTACCTACTTTTTGAATCCTCCTATGCAGGGGCCGTACTACTGCACCCCATACGCTGATCCCACCATAACCCAAGATCAGTATTCTGGCAGCTTCGCGAGAGGATCATCGTTTGTGTATCCACATGAGGACTATTCCTACATGACGGACGCTTCTGCGTCTGTGTGTGTGTCTGGTGCATTCGACGCTGCTGGACTAGCGTTTCCGCCGGAGTACACAGACATCCAAGGATGGCAGTGGGAGACGACGGCCAATCCACACGGTTTTGCAGCACCTCCTCCTCCTCCTCTTCCTCCTCCTGCTCCTCCTTCGCTGCTTCCTCAGCTGCCCCCTGCCTCTGGTTCTTCGCTTCTTGACTTGCCTTCAACTATTAAAAGTGCTCTTGCTCCGACTCAGAATCTGCCTTCTCCGACTGCTCAGTTGCCTACACCTGCTGCAATGGCGGTTTTGCTCAATCCTAATGCACATACACGACGAGCTATGCAACAACAACAGCAGCAACAACAACCCCCTGTCATCATGCCAGATGCCACTGCTTTGATTCCTGATATATTGTCGCGCGAGAAGAAGCATGCTTGCACGATGTGTCATAAACGGTCAGTTGGTGCTTTTTTTCTCCTCTGTCCACTTTGTAAGCGTTATGCTAACTTTGTTTTATGGTAGCTTTGATCGTCCGAGTACGTTGAGAAAGGTGAGCGAGCATAGTCACCCATAAAAACGTGCATGCAAGAACGACCTGTTCTGACTTTTGTGATATAGCATCTTCTTGTCCATACTGGTGAAAAAGGTGGGTCAATGGTCGTTGTTTCTGTGATTAGGATTGAGAAGCGACTTTTTTTTTTTCGCTCAGCCTTTGTCTGCGAGACGTGTGGTCGTCGATTTGGTGTCGCGTCGAATTTGAACCGCCATGTTCGTAGGTGCATTTTGAAGCCGGTGAACGCTGTTGTCGGTGCTGGTAGTGCCGGCGGAACTTCTTCTTCCACCTCTCCCCCTGCCAGTGCAGGTGGTACACCATCTGATATGTCGTCTGATCACGATTCATCTGGTATTAAAGCCATCAGTTCCCCAAAGCGTGGTCGTGCCTTATCCTCGACCGGATCCACTTCCAGTTCTTCGTCTTCATCTTGTAATCCGCCACCGACCCAGAAAAGCGGTGCTGATGGGACTGTTGGTCAGAAGCCTGCTGGCCAAAAACGTCGCAGGCGTGCACCCTCCCCTTCGTTGTGGGTTCCATGGTCACTGAGGGCATTCAATTTGACGTGTGAAGAGTTTTATCGATCGAGTCCTGTGCCTCTGCCCCCGGTACGGAGGAGCTTACCCAAGGAGGAAAGAGATTCTTGGGATGAAAATGCTCCTTCGAGACCTTATCACCCTGTTGAGTGGAGAGGCATTCTCCCTGGACCTGGATTGGGACATGGATTGGGATTGGGAGGGAAAGATGTCCGGAATATCAATTTTGGTGCGAGTGGAGGGATTATGCTTGGGCGTGTTCTGGTGTTTTGATTTCTTTCCTTTTCTTCTTGTTTGGGCGGGGGGAATTCTAGGATTTATGAAGTTTTTGTGAATGTAAGTGATATGACTGCAATGACTTTTCTTCTCTATGAACGAATGAATGAACGAATGAATGAAGGATACCTATATACCATTTGCTGCTTCTGTTTTTAGGATACTAGATTTCTTGTTCTAGATCATATCCGCTTTTTTTGTAGGCCAATACTAGATTGCCTGTATAGAAAAAAATAGAACATGCTTTTTTTGTGTTACCAAGCAACGCCAAATAGACTTGTCATCTCATTTTATATTATCTTCGACCTTAGTTTCGTGTGAAAAAAGGGAAAATGCCTCTGGATCCAGCAAAGAAGATGGCTATAGGAGAGGTTATAGATGCTTTGTTGGGAATGCAGGCGCCGCGGGGGAAACGGTTGCTTTGTGGTATGTTTATGGACTTGGTTGATCGTGTAGATTGGCCCCAGTATTACGAGGTAAATTTTTGGTTTGGCGCGTCTTTTGTATATCCTTTTCGCCCTCTTTTTCTGTTTTCTGTTTTTTTGTTTTTTATTTTCGTTAATGTATTTTTTTGGACTTTTTTTTTTTGACCAGGTCATTCCGGAACCGCGTTGTATCAATAATATTAAAGTGGGACTCGAGAAGGGGCGGTATAAAGAACCGTTGGACGTTTACACAGACCTGTCTCTGGTCTTTTGGAATGCACTGTTTTATAATGAGCCTGGGAGTCAGATAGCGCTTGATGCGGAAACGCTGAAGGTTGGTCCTGCTGGTTTTTTTTATTACAAACATGCTTATATCTTTTTTATTGCTTTGGAAAGAAAGCGTTGGAGGTGGAGTGGAAGAAGAAGGGGGTTCTTGGGTCTCCTCCTCGTGCATCGCCGCCACCTTCATCAGCGCAGAAAGTACATGGCATGGTTGATCAACCATCACAAGCTGCTGCCCCGAGGAAACCACCACCACCACCATCGCCGCTACAAACAAGTGCTCAGAAAGTCCATGGAGTTGTGGATCAACCATTACATTCGGTCAAGACGAAATCGGTTGCTCAACCATTACCACAAACAAGTGTCCAATTTCAGCCTGTTGCCACCACCACCGCCACCACTGCCGTCACCACCGCCACCACCACCACAACAACAACAGCCACAACAACTTCAACTTCAATACCAACGCCAAAAGCGATGACCCCTGTCCCTTCAACGTCGAAAATGCCACGCTCAACACCTGGGCCGAGTACAAATATCACGGCATCCACCAAACCTGTACCAATACAACCAAAATCCGCTCAAAAACAGACAACCCCAGACGCGGAAATTGATGTTATGGCAGAGGATGATGTGGCGAGAGAGGAGGTAGTCAATGAACGGGACCCCGAGAGTGAAGAAATTGTGAGGCAGTTGGAGAAAGGACTACCGCGGTGGCCAGGGTTCGGTGATCAGGGATGGATGAAGGAAGGGACATCGGTGTGTATTCATAAGTTCCAAAAGTTCAAGCTACTTGCTTACTTTGTTCTCCTTTGGGTGGCTGGGGGATAAGAACCAAATGTTTGAACTTGTACAAGCTATCAAGAACTACAAAGACATCACGTACGTTCGTCCTTCTGTTCCGTCTGTCCCCCTTGGGATGTAAACCCTTGTTTAGTGGTAACAAGCCATCCGTATCGTTGGAGGCTATCCCGGAAGAATCAACGATACCATATCTTTCGTATACAACGCGTCTGTCCCTCAAACTCATCGAGGTTCGACGTTCTTTCTCTAGACTATTCACGTTATTAGTCTCAATCAACAAATTGATAGGCGCGAACACGAGACAAGAAATATGTTGACGCGAAAGAATTTGATAAAGAAATGGTTCGTTTATTTGAGAAGGCGAGAAGGTACCATGAGCCAGGTAGTGAAGGCTATGGTCATGTTCTCCTACTGCAGCGCCTATATCAAGCCCTTGTATCGCCCTGTCCACCTCCAGGACCTCCTTTTGTCTCTACACAGAACTTTGCCGGCCTGCGCGCCGGTCCCGGAACGACGAAACCAGTGCATGGAAGTGACGGGGAAGGTATCAGTGGAGTTACAACACACAGAGTCTTGTCGAAAGAGCGAAAGTTTGTGGATGAAGTTCATTACAAAGGATGGATTTTGAAGCTTGCGGATTGGGTACATTTGAGCAATCCAGATGATCCCAGTCGACCCATCATTGCTCAAATATTCCGATGTTGGTTATCAGAAGAAGCGTGAGTGTTTTGTCAAAAAACTGCGAGCTCGGGCATGACCGTAATTTGATATAGAACAAAAGTTGGGCAGCCTGGGATCACTGTGTCGTGGTATTACAGACCAGAACAGGTATAGTAACATATATTTTGTTAATGGTGGTGTTCTAACGATCTGATAGACATATCACTCCTCTGAAAGGAAGTTTTGGGAGGGTGAAGTGTTTAAAACAAGTGAGTAACTCATTCTATATATTCTTCTTACTTCTTCAAAATTGAGCGCTTATTCGTAAAAAAAATTGCGTTCAGGTCATTTCGCCGATCATCCAGTGGAGGATATCATTGAAAAGATTGCATGCCAATTCACAGCTCGTCATATCCGTGGGCGTCCACGACCTCCGTACTGGTACCTGGGTTTCCCGCTCTATGTCTGCGATTCACGATACAATGATCGTGATCGTGTGTTTGTCAAGATCAAGAATTGGAATTCTTGTATACCGGAGGAAGTGCGTAAAAGTACGGAATTTATGCAGATATATCCTTTCGAAAGAACGGTGTATCCAAAAAGGTATCCTAGTCCGTTTCTGTTGATGAAAGGGAGTAGAGTGAAGGGACCTGGTGGGATTGTGGAGGAGGGGATTAGTGCGAAGAAGGTATCGGGAGGGAATGATTCTGGGCCTAGTAGAGGGCAATATGTTGGACCTACGACGATGAAGACAGCGACGACGACGACGACGACGCAGAATGCACCTCCTGCACTTACTGCACCCGCACCTCAACAGCAGCAGCAGCAACGGCAGCAGCCGCAACAGTTGCACCTGGTTCATCAATCGATTCGACCACCAGGACCTGATAGATCAGTGATCACTGCCGCTGGGGGTCTAGCTCAAGGTAATAACATCCAAGTAGAAAAATTACCGCCCGAAACGAGTAAGAATTCTGTTGCTTTTGAATCTAAACACTCGCTTACATTTTTTTTCTTTTTCTCAGCCAAGTGCTTCGATCGTGATCCATATACGAACGAGATGTTATGGTTTTCAGGCCCTCCCATTAATATTGTTCGTACGCCAACAGCTCAACACAGTCCAACGTATTTATATTATTTGGCGATGAAACGAAAACGAAAGCAGGAGAATGGGAATGGGAACGAAGAGGAAGAGCAGAAGCAAGAAAGAGGGGAGATTGATTCGATGGGTGGAGTCATGACTACCACTACTACACAAGGCGATGAGCATCGACTTGACGGAGATGGAGATGGTGTCGTGACGTCTTCGACGAAACGGCTCAAAGTGCAACAAGAGCGAGTTTGGCCTACAGTGAGAGAAATGAGACGCAAGTTGTGGGTAGATATGGGTATGGATAAGTTTAGCTAGGGAGGGTTCTTGCCGTTGTCAGACTTTTTGTAGAATTGGATTGCCAACAGATAATATGCAGTACAAACATATTTAGCAAGTTCTGTAGACGTACATACACTTGAACAAGATATATATAAAAAAAAAGCAATAAGTTGATTTCTCATTCCTGATTCATAATCGTCGGTCGTCGTTTCTCATCTCGCGGTACGACCGTACCTGGACTAGGGCCACTGTAAGCAGGTGTGGCTTCAAAAGGAGCAGGAGTATTCATGAGACTAATTAACTCTGCAGCACCATCCAAACTTGTCGGAGCATCCTGAGACCAAAAAGTGCTCCCCATTGACATATTCGTACTCTGCGAAATCACTGTACCCGATGACGACGATTGCCTTTTCTCAGGCGGTCCAGAGAGATTCGGGTTTTGCGGAGCCATTAAGACAGATGGACCACTCTGGTATGCAGGAGGGTTCATGGGACCTCGACTTCCGGTTGATCCATCCATGTATGTTGAGGCTTCAGACATCTTTCTGTTGTGAGAACTCGTGCGAACGTCTTGAGTAGAGGAGCCCTGGAGCGTGAATGGAGAGATAATGTCACTGGCCGCCTCCAAGACATTGGCTTGAGAGGGAAGGATATTAGTATGCGATGGTATCGACGACTCGGGCAAGGAGTTCCGGCTGCTGTTGTGAGTGTACAAGGTCGCTGGACTGCTCAAGTATCGACTGGTCAAACCACTGGAAGGTGAAGTTGATGAAATTAGTGGGTGATACATCAAGCCCATTCCTGAGGAAAGGTCCGACGGGTTGCGGGTATGGTGATCAAAGGGGGCTGTCAATGTCTGACGCATGTCCAGTGCTTGCTGCGCTTTCAGCTGCCTCTTGTTTCGACGATATAGGAATAACGCGGCCGCTATCCCGATACCGAGAATTACGACACCTCCCACGACACCTCCTACAATCGCACCAATGTTGCGACTCTTGTTGTTACTCGTGTTGCTCGTGTTGCTCGTGTTATTCGTGTTACTCGTGTCGCTCGTGTTACTTGTGTTTGAAGGATCATTCCAGTCACCAGGATCTAAGAAATATATAAGAGGAAATCATTTTGAAATTTGTCACTCACTCTTCATTTCAAGATTGTGAGCCGCGGTTTCGTCAAAACGCCCATCAGGCCAAGAGGTGGCTGTTCAAAGGCATGAGCAGAGCGACCCGCACGAGTATCCGAAAGTCTCTTACGATCCGTCGCTGCCCAGTTTGGAAAAGTCACGTTCTGTGGTATAGGAGTATCCGAAGGATAGGGTCTACACCAGGTTTCAACAAGAGCCCTTCGTAGATAGGACGGCCAGGACATACCGAGTATTCAAAATGAAATTCCCACAAGGATTGGACCATTCAGACCAGCTGCCCGAGCAGTCAGTACAGCACCAGAATTATGAGGGGCGCCATACATACGTTATTATACTATTCGGAAAGCCTTGACAGAGTGTACATGCGCTGAGTAAGTTGTAAACTGCCCAAGAACTATAATTCGGGAGGATCAGCATCACTGCAAGCGAGTATTATAAAAACATACCACGCGCAGCGATTAATAGTGGTCTCATTTAACGAGTAATGAGTATTGTTATCGAGGGCTGTCACATCAAAAGCTTCCAAGCAAGTAGAATTATTCTTCGGCGGTAAAAAGGAGTGTAATCCAAGGACTTACTTTCAGAAACACAGGGCCCTATGACGTATGCAGCCGTAAGGCAAGGGCTTCGCTGTTGCACATTATTCATCCAAGTCCAAGAGTCACTGGGCGAGCACACCGCGTCCGTCTTAAAGTCTCTCGGGAGTACTGCACCCATCCCCTTCCCAGAAAAGGCCAACAGGACCCAAATAACACTTCTAAGCATCATCGAGTTGACCCAAATATCGCACCACTGGTGGGAGGGTCAGAGAAGGGCAGCGAGAATCGAACTGCGGATGGTGGTCACAGACAATAAGGAACCGAAGAGGGCGATTGGCCAGATGATACCATTTATACCATCATT
>Ga0153942_1000607_pt1 | contig 14221 bp, 19 predicted proteins | sample TSNJ026MetaG_FD_104731 | JGI IMG/M metagenome (GOLD analysis project Ga0153942, IMG submission 104731) | Attine ant fungus gardens microbial communities from New Jersey, USA - TSNJ026 MetaG | ecosystem: Host-associated > Fungi > Mycelium > Unclassified | place: USA: New Jersey, Brendan T. Byrne... | reverse complement strand
GTAGGCGAGGGCATGTTAACAGGTCTGTTTAATACTGACCAAACTTCGGAACTTGTACTTATGACGTCAAGGAGCGGTATGCGGCAATATCTTTAGTTCCCCAAATGCTAGTCAGGTTCGCCGTGCCATTGATCTAATTAATAACGGCAAAGGGCACGTTATTTCCTCTGGTCCAGTGGCTGGTCGCACTGATATGAGACTAGAACTGTCATCATCGTCAAGTGAGATTCTCTTGTGTGATTTACGACCATCTCCTGAAATCCATTTTGCAAGAAATTACACCGGCGATGTTCTCAACTTTGGCCTCGCAAAGGAACAATATATTGCCCTGCACCCAGATGAGGCAGACCGTGTCAAATTTGTTATTGTTGGAGACGATGTGGCTGTTGGTAGGACCCAAGGCAAAATTGTGGGCCGTCGGTACGATCACAACATATGACTCGGTGTGAATACCGCTTCTAATCGAATTGAAAGAGGACTTGCCGGGACGGTTCTAGTGTACAAGATTGCTGGCGCCTTGGCGCATCGGGGCGGTTCTCTGAGTGAAGTTCATCAATTGGCGGAGCGGGTTTCTCAAAATATTGTTACCATTGGGGCGAGCTTGGGTCATGTCCATGTAAGCTGAAACTAGGTCAACTTGTTCCAACCTCTCACGTCTTATTTAGATTCCTGGAACCGCCGCCTTACAATCTAATTTAGATGTCTCCGAAGTCGAAATCGGAATGGGGATCCATAACGAAGGTGGCCACAACATGGAATCTTTTATTCCGCCCTTGTCAGAGCTTATCCCTAAGCTCATTGATATGATGACATCAACTTCAGACCCTGAGCGTTCCTTCGTTCCCTTCAAGGGGAAGGATGATGTTGTCCTACTTGTTAACAACCTCGGCGGTCTGAGTGAACTGGAATTGGGGGCTGTGGTTGCTGAAACCTGCAGCATCCTTGATACCCGTAGTTTCAACGTTCGCCGTATTCTTTCAGGTAGTTTCATGGTATGCTATTTGATAGCCAACGTCCTGACATGTGTACTGACCCACCTGGTTTGCAGAGCAGTCTGAACATGCCTGGCTTTTCTCTCACGCTTTTATTACTCCCAAGTGAAAGTGAAGCTTTGACCTCATGTGCCACTCAGATTCTTTCCCTTTTGGACGATCAACCAGATGTTCCTGGTTGGAAATGGTTCTCCACGGCACCACCTGCTGCCATGGATTCTCAAGTATTCGAGAACGTTACATTTACCGAACAGCAGAATGAACCTCGAATCTTGAAGGCTGGAGATCCCGATGCATTTGTCAAGAGCCTCCGGCAAGCAGCAAAAGCACTGATCACTGCTGAACCCGAAATAACACAAATGGATCTGATTTCTGGCGATGGAGATTGCGGACTTACGCTCAAGGTAAGACGATTGGTTGGCGATCAGGCTTCGGTATAATCATCCGAGACCATTGATCCATAGGCAGGCGCCGAAGGTACGCGGCCTAGCTTGTGGCCGTGTCAAAATTAATACAATCTATACGTAGCCATTTTAAAGAAGATAGATGAAAGCATAATCAGGGGGGACGACATCGCCGGCTCTGTGTTCGTGATTTCTCAAATTTGCGAAGAAGCTATGGGTGGCACTAGCGGCGCACTATATTCGTACGTCCTGGAACTCATGAGTCCTGTGAGTCCTCAAACTCTCCTATTTTACAGGATATTCTTTTCAGGCCTATCGCGCAATCTCCAAGCTGTATCTGGCAACACGGTTGTTGCCAAAACATGGGCGTTGGCGCTGAAATTGACATTGGACAATTTGTATACCTACACGCGCGCACGACCCCCATCGCGTACTCTTGTTGATCCTTTGTCTGCTTTCATTCGAACTCTTTCGTTGGGCGATGGTCAAAACCTTCGAGACGCAGTCAGTGCTGCTAGTCAAGCGGCCGAAGAAACAAAAAACTTGGAGGCCAAAGCCGGCAGAAGTGCGTACATCGAAAGTGACAAGCTGAAACGAGAACAGATCCCGGATCCTGGTGCGTGGGGTATTAAGATTATCTTGGAGAATATCACCAACTGAAGAAATATATCCGGAATGCTGATCTTGTTGTATCAATACTTACAAGAGGAAGGGAGCTTGAAAAATATGAGCATCTAGCGCAGGACCATGTGCATATCATCAATCCTTATAACCGATTGAGATTTCCTTCAAGAAAGTGTTCCATGAGATCATACCATACCCAGGCTTCTCGAACTCATTGTTTCAAGACAGTCATGTAAGTCAGAGCATGAGAGATCAGAATTTGGCTCGTTATGCCGCCGCCGCATGTTCTTAGTTGTAAGATGATTGGATCCCGAAGCAGTGATGTGAACCGGTTTTTGAGAAGGATATGGTCTATCTGCTGTTAGTCATGCCATGTATGTGTAGCTCACTCCATTTATCTACTCAGAAATCTGTCAAAACCCATCATAGTATCAGGATCTGCGCTTATTCTGCCACCCTTAATGCAGAGGTAGCGCAGACCCTTGTTAATGTCCTCAGTATCCAAGTTTGTGTATTGTAGGAGATAATGATGCGGATCTGTCTTTCAGTGATGTCACCAACTGTCCGAAACCCGAGGAGGATGACGAATTCCTCACATGTATTTGTGTTTGATCTTGTGTTTAATGCAGTGTACCCCACCTCACGGTGAAATCCCCGAGGCTGTACAATGTGGCCATTAATAGCTTGGGCCCGGTGCTAACCAATTTAGGTAAGAATCATAGTCACTGTTGAGTTGACGTCTCGCTTTGATGAAGACCCACTTGGGGATATTTCATTACAGACAACTATACCGATGCGGGCCGGAGGTTTCCAACTGTAAGTGAACCAGGTTGGACACTCTGTTTATTATTATTGTCTGATCTCTAGGGAATGGAAACTTGAAACCGTTGTCACAAGACTGGGCTGTCTGTGATGAAAATGGTGAAGCAACACACGCCACCATCGCTTTGGCATAAGGTAGCAATTTTCAAATCTGGGAGACATGCATCTAACATCAATTCCTGGGGAAATGTAATGCTAGTGCCGGTCTCTGACAACACTAAGCTGCCCTATGCTAGCCTCGCACCAGTGATGAAAGAACGTGAGTATAAATAAATTATGCCTGAGTCTAGACTGTGTTGACAGATATCCACCTATCCGCAATGAGCACGACGGAACTGGAACTGAAAGCTTCTACGAACCCATAATCTTCCCGAACGAGTTATCTTCGATTACATTCTGTGGAAATGAATCAAACGATGCATGCTCTTTTTGGAATCACTTTCCAGCCCATGCCATTCTTCAAAGTCTTTGCCTTGATGATTGCTTGTTTTAATGAAGCTGCCAAACAACAAGGTGCAGATGCAGTGCTGGAACTTGATGAAATCAAACAAATGCTTATCGAGACAAACGCATGGTTCTTCGGTTTGACTGGTCTTGTGTGAGTGTGTCTCATGTTGCAGAAGTATCAGTCTTCGATCAGTACGGAGCGAAAATTGACACAAGAACTACATCTTCACCACAACAGCTTTGAGATGTTCGCGTTTAAGGATGTATCTCATCGGTGGGAAAAGAAAGAAATGATTGGTAGTTCAATTCGGTATGTATCTGGAGATCTTCCTTCCTCACTTGTTGGATAATTCTTATTCTGGTCGATGAGGTCAAGTGTCTATTTTCAGAGCAGATAGTCACCAATGTGTTCTCTATTTCCTGATCACAAACTAATCTAATCGATCATTATTTGATCACTTATTTGGTTACTTATCCATCACTGATCCTTGGAGTTAAAATTTCGTCATTAGGAAAGAATAACGAACATATACTATATCACAATACCTTAAATAAGCTGTCATTAATCACTGTCTCACAGCAGTTTTAAGAAACAAAAAATTGACAATTTGTGTAGCAGTGCTTAGACACAGTCTACTAAACTGCTATGAGCTACTTAAGGAATCAGTCAGAAAGAGGGTGTAAGTACAACAGAGAAACACTATTCTCGGTGTTTAAAATATAGTGGACCCACAGCCAACCATCCTTTAGTAGAGTTCGGAGGGGGAAGCTACCGAGACAAATGTGCACTGAAGACACAGGAAGAACCCGAAATTCTATTTTGAGGTCATGTTTTATCTTCCATTTTCGTCATTTTTCTTTCGATCAAAAGGTAGATCACCTAAAATGGAAATACTCTGTTTCATACAAACCCGCGGTGATTTGGTCGACGCATGTGTACTTGCATCAACACACCAGATGCACTCCTTCTTTTTCCAGAGCTCCGTTATTGAAATCATTTTCAATTGTGTTTCACCCGTTTCACTTTTTCTTCTTTCATTGATCTGACACAAGCATCCCAATTGAAGACCAAGTCTTGGTTTTTTTGATAGGGGCGAGCAGTAAAGGTAGATTCGTAGAAAAAACCAAGTATGCGTTAGTAGTGCTGAGATACTGCATGAACGATGCATGCACCCTTTGAATGAGTTCCATCACACAAGATTGGAAAAATGTTGCCGAACTATCACATCAAATCTACGTCAACATTTTTCAGAATTTGGAAGGGTGATTCGAGTGTAGTACACACATGGCTGTATGCACAGAAGATTCATGTCAAGCTATATCAGTGTCCTGTAAGTTCACCGGACAATGCCCTAGAGCTGTCTGCATCAATCAATGACATGTCCTCATATTATCAACGTTATTATCGAGACGTAATGAGGCGAACCACTCGCAGCTGACTACAGCAGATCCAGTTAGCTGGATTCTTAGGAAGTGCGCTACGGTACGAAGTTGAGATTAGAAACCGGTGATCAACATAGGTGATGGCTAGAAAAAGACAGAGCTATATACTATACAATCAGCAAATGAGATAGGTATAATCAGACTATGCAGTTCATGATTCCCCATATGCTATGTGCATACCCATAACAAAGAATTTTTAGGCCTTCTCTCCCAGATTTTCTTCATGCGAGCTTCCCTTCTCATCGGTGATGGTATCAACATTACGGCTACGCCAGCTCTTGGACTGCCAAGGGTAGATTTCCTGATACATATCGTCAATTTGCTCCAAAGAGAGTCCTTTGGTCTGAGAAAACATTGAGTCTGAGGAGATATAAAATTTATGTGGCATGGAAAACAGACCTCAGGAACACAGAACCAAGTGAAGACAGCACAGCAGAAGCAGGTTGAACCCCAGATGAAGAACACCTTCACCCCAAGAGCAGCAGAACCGGGCTGATCATTGACAAGAAAAGGCGCTGGTTAATCAGGTCAACAGATGTTTCCTAATGAATTAGACAGCATTGCTCACTGGCATAACCGATTCCGAAATTCCACAGCCAGTTACTTGCCACCGAGAGGGACATAGCTTTGGCACGAATTTCGAGAGGGAAAATTTCACCAGAGACAACCCAACAGATAGGTCCCCAAGTGGAGGCGAAGAGTGCCTGTAAACATGTTAGGTCATGTGAATTCACAGTAGTCAATTCACTCACAATATAAATGCAAACGAAAGCGATTAAAACACGCTGGCCCGCAAGATTATCCACCGATATAGTTACACCAACAATAGCAACAATGAACTCGCAGATACACATGCCAACAGCACCGAAAAGGAGGAGGTTGCGGCGACCAAAGCGTTCTACGCCCCAAATGCCAGGAAGAGTCATGAAAACATTGACAATATTTGTCGCGACACTGATAAGGAAGCTGTTCTTGATGCCCGAGTTTTGGAAGAACGTTGTTCCATAATAGAAAATAAAGTTGACTAGAAGATAAGTCGCTTATTGTCGGCTCTAGTTCAAGTTTGACTTTAGTACTTACTGCCTGTGAGTTGTTGCCATGCTTGGATGAAGATGCCAGTGAGTGTGCGGAGACACATCTTATTGTGGGTGAATTTGAAACAGTCAAGATAGGTGGATGAACCGAGAGCTTTCTCAGCTTCAAGGTTGGACCGAATTTCCTGCAGCTCAAGTTGGACTGCTGGGGAACTGTCTTCATGACCAGTGATACGAGCAAGTGACTGTGCGGCATCGGCATCACGACCGCGCTTGATAAGCCAACGAGGAGACTATCCCAGGAGACAGTTTAAATGTAAGAGACGGGAATAAGAGATTTCTGACCTCGGGAAGTAAAATCATTCCACAGGTAAGAATAAATGCCCAGATAAACTGGACAGCGATGGGAATCTGCCACGAGGAATTTCCAGCTCTATTCCTGGTCCCATAGTTGATGACAGATGCGAGAAGCAGGCCAATAGTAACGGCCCATTGATAGAGCGATACGATAGCACCACGGATCCACTTGGGTGCACTGAAAGGAGCGTCACAATTAACGCCATCAAAACAGAGCACAGTAACAAAAACTTTCTCTCACCATTCTGACTGGTACAATGGGATTAAGCATGAGACAAGACCGACTCCGAGGCCGGCGAAGACACGGCCAATAGCCTGTACAGTAATTCCAGCGATCAGTCGATGAGACTGCTAGATGACTGTCAACTTACGAAGAGAGGGATACCTTTGGCGCCACATTGCATAGCAACACCAACACAGAAAACGAGGTTTGCGAGAACCACGCCCTATATGCGCCTTCAGTTGTCTGCATTAAGTTTGGTTCACTACAAAACATACCCATTTGCGACCGATGTAATCACCAACAGGGGCACCCAGAAGGGCGCCGAAGAAGGTGCCAGCAGAAAGAATAGAGGTGACAAGAGAGTCATCACTGGAGGAAAGGAAAAGGCTGCCATCGGCATGCCGTCCGCCAAAGATTTCCAACCAAGGTTGAATTTCTTTGATGCCACTGATGACACCAGTATCATAACCGAAAAGAATCCCACCGAAGGCACTAAATGCTGAGCGGTCATGAGTGCCAGATTGTAAAGAGAGACAAAAAGGAAGGCCCACCAGTCATGAAGATACCCGCCCACTGGCTCTTAGAAACAATAAGAGACGTGTTTGAACGAGGACAAAATGGCGTCTACCTTGCTTGCTTGTGCATTGATACCTCTTCCTCCATAGGTGGGACCGGAAGGCATTTTGTCGTTTACAACGGACTGTGGAGAAAGAAGAGCGGGGAAGCGGGGACTGAATATGGGTGTGAGCAACTTTTATAGGCGTCGGATCAAAGGACAGACCATGTGTTTCATCGGCAATTGCCACATGGCATATTTCCATCCACATTACGATGGTCGTTGTCTCCGATATTCAGTCTTTACGCGTCCCTCGGAGTTGCGTCCGGAATGCCCACCTAATCGACCCCAGTTCACACTACTCACAACCTGGCAAATTTGAAAGTTGAAGTTTACCCCGGACTACCAGACTATGTTCCTGAATATTCTTTTAAAGGCTCCAAACTCTCTGGATTTAATTTTTTTCGGTCGAATCTTCGCGCTCCGTGTCTGAACCTGACAACGATTTCACCCCTTGCAACGGGCCATCTGATGTCTCCGCTTCAAAAACCATTTGAATAACCAACCCTTCCTGCGTCCAAACTTGGGCACCAAGCCCTCAAGTTTATATCCGGACTCACTCAAGGGAGAATCAAGCTCAAAGGAAGTGGTCAGGGGTACGTCCAGACTTTCTGAGGCAGACATACGAGAATGGTAATGATCGCGAAAACTATTTGCCAGGGTATGATTGATCGCCATATGCCAAACAAAACGTAGAATGGTTTGGAGCGAGACATGCGGGCAAATTTATAGCCGCCAGCCGTATCATCCGTCAGATGGAGGCAAGCGCTTACCGATCACCGACCGAATTAGTGACTGAACTGATACTTTTGTCTAGTCGTTTAAAATTCTGGGGCAGATGGTACTTTGCACCAGATGTTCTATAGAGACATTTACCAATCTGCACGCAACCGTGGAACGACCGTGGAGCATACACTACTTCCTTCAGGCACAAGCTAAGGGTGACAGGTTCCATAGAACAGAGGATCTCAAACGGTGATTACAGTTGGACGTGAGTCCATTGGTTATTGAGCTGATGACATCACGTTCTATGCATGAATAGTCACACGCCCGTCACGGCGCTGCGGTGACTTGTTGCCGTCATGCGTAAGGAAAGATGCAGCAGTAAGGACTCAGTAATGGGTGTGTCTGGGCTGCCTTCTTGGAGCTTGGGCCATGACAAGTAACGATTTTGAATTACTGTGCTGCCAAGTCTTCCGTGTTCCGTGAGGACTAGACATATCAAATCATCCGAGAACCTACAGGCTTGTGCGGTGTGTGGTGCAGGGGCCAAGCGGCATCTGCCAAATGCCCTTGCCGTTGATGCAACCTAATGACGGGAAGCGCCGCCTTTCAGAACCTGCTCCTATCACAAGTGTCTTACACACAAGGGAATGTACTGTGGTCTCGGTCCTATTCATTACCCGAGTGACAGCACGGTACCTCGAGTTCCCGACGCTCAGTGCCACTAATACATCAAAAGAACATTGGTCCAGAGCACGGTCTGATCCTTCGCAATTCAACTCGTTCTGCAATAAGACGTTTGGTTACATGTTACATTGCCGGGCTGTTCTCTCGGCTTCGTTGAGCATTCTCATGTTGTTTCAATAACGACTCGTCATCGTCAGAATTGACCGTGCGACATTTCCTGACATGGGTGTGTGATGGGACAAGTCTGATGAAAGAAGCTACAGAAGTCATGGGAAATTTTTTCAATCACTCAGCACTTGTTGTAATTAACAGGTACTTTATACTCGGGGCGATATCACTGTCAGTGATGCCTAGGAATGAAGTCAATGCCTGGGCCACGGAGGAAGGTCATCGGGATAGCCTCCGGATCATAATAACACGTGACGATAGCATACCGTGACTGGGCAAAAGTGTACACTACCGCCTTCCCGCCGAAAACTTACTAAAACATGGGTCAAGCAACATCTACTCCTACTTCTCAGAATGCGCCCTCGCTCGCTGCTCCCTCCCCGGCTAAATGCCCAGTGGACCATTCTCAGATACAGAGTGAACAGCTGAGCGCTGTGGAATATAACAAAACTTCGACGCCCGCTCGGTGTCCCATCGACCACGGAAAAACAAATCCTTTGAACCAAATGCCTGATCTCGAAAATGCCCGACAACATGGACAGATCATGCATTTGTCGACTGAACGTGTTCAATCGTCGATACCAAGGGATAGTTCGGACAAGTGGGAATACCCTTCACCACAACAATTCTACAATGCCCTTGTGCGGAAAGGCTGGGAGACACCGGAGGAGCATATAGAAGTCATGGTTGACATACATAATTTCTTGAACGAAGAAGCGTGGCGAGAGGTGCAGAAGTGGGAGAAACGTCAGTATGAGTATGTTGCTGGCCCTTGTATGCTTTTCGTTTATTGGTTTCTCACCATTGCTCTTTACATACAGTGGAAATGATTTGCAACTAACAAGGCTAAAGGGTCGACCTGGTGAGTTTTCACCGAAGGCTAGGCTCCATATGTTAGCCGGTTGGGTTTTCCCCTCTCGCTTCTCGTAAGCAATCACTCTACGACTTTTTCAACACTGATTTTTCATTTTCAGAAGTGAACCACCATTTGATCGCCATGACTGGGTCGTTCGACGACCAAAAACGGGCGAGGAAGTTCGTTATGTGATTGATTACTACACTGCCCCACCGGACCCGGATGGCTCACCCGTGTTCTCGCTCGATGTCCGACCCGCTCTTGATAGTTTTGGTAGCTTGAAGGAGCGGATAGCTGTTGCAACTGAAGGTGCATGGGCTGCATTTCGTGAGGGGGAGAGCCCACCTTATAGAGAACCTCGCCACTAGTAACTGTTTCGCCATTCTCCCCTTTGTTATCCCCTGGTTTCTTGTTCATAGATAGCTGATGATACATTTTCTATGTTTGTTTTATTGCTATGTATCCCTACTTACTGCATATTAATTGATTCTCCCTCTAGAGAACGAGAAGGACATTATGACGTATGAGAAACGAAATGCATCAAGAAAAAAGTGTTCAATTGCATGATTACATGACCAGGTCATCATTCTAAATCAGATTATGATACAACCACGGACCCACAGTATCCGTAATCATCCTGGTCCAAGGACTGTTCACTAAGTAGAATCGGATTGGATATGTATTCCTGCAACTTGGGAACGTGTCGGCTCCTGAACCAGTTACATTTCAGATCCACGATAGGCGCACCGCACTCATGACGAGACTTCACCATTCGAATCAATTTTTCGATATCTCTGTATATAAGGCTTCCCTGATAGATGACAAGTGTTGTCAAAGCTGGAAAACTATGAGTGATGTTTTGTTGATTCCATCTATGGAGGGTGTGTGACGACGGTGAGGTGTTGCCTAGTGCGCTCCAAATTGTATCCAGTGAATGTCTTGAGTCTGCCTTGATCACTGTCAGGTTGGGTAAAGTCCCACAACAAGCGTGTAGGACGGATGAAGGTAGATGAGACCATATACCGAAAAACTCGATAGTGGTCAATTGAAAGACATTGAATGTGTCGAAAAAAGTACAGAACGCCTGTCGAAGTATGGAATCCCCGTGATGGAGAGTCTCTGGAGAGTATACGACCTGGAGACGAGCCCGAAACAATTGGCGGTGTTGATCGCTCACAGTAATTTCCAGATAGTCTTTAAACGTATCCTCCCATTCCCACAAAAAGCCAGCCGTTCGCACTGTTCCTAGTGGGTTAGTGAGTTCGAGGTGAAAGTGTTTGGCGATGATAGAGAAGTATTCTCGATTGATCAGTGAATCATCAATGGATGCCTTGCCTTTGATGAATACGTCTGTGCTTGCCGGATGTTGCAAATGGAATAAGATGGCTGCACAGTCCATTGCAGGTCCAGAAATTTTCAACACCTCCAGGTATTTCAATGTAACAGGTGGAAACTGAGGCAAACTATCCGTGGTGCTACCAGAAGGCAGGCAGTCAAGGAGTGATACAGAGCGAAGACCAGAGAGACTTCGAAAGACACTCAAAAGTTCATCCAGCGGTGGTGAATTGACACGACTGAGCGCAAGGGTCGTCAAGGTCAGGGTGCAATAAAGAAAACAATGCGGCCCCCAGATAATATAAGCGTTACTCAACTCGAGCGTCTGCAAGTGTGGCGAAAGCTTGAATGAGTCTTGAAGGGTAAAAAGACAGGGGCTGGCTTTGTTACAGCCAAATTGAGATAAACCTCTTCAAGTAAAGGCGCCGCGCCAGAAAGCCCAGGGAACAGGAAACCTTTTGATCGATTAAAACGCATGAATCCAGATGAAATGCTCAGGTAGCGTATTCGATGCAAGTTATGAGAAATGAGCCGAACCATTTCAAGAGAGCATCCTTCAGAAAGTTGACCATGGACACTAAGTGGGACCATTCTAGACCTGAGAAACATTGCTTCTGCCAGTCCTTTTCGAGAGATATCGATATCCGACCATAAAATTGAGTCAGACAGAGCTACAAGTCTCCAATAGGCGCAAACGTGGGAAATCCATATCCAGCAAGAAGATCGAGGCCATTTGTACGATGCTCGAACCAAGGTGAAGATCCGCGAAAGGATTTCGATCGGCAGCTTAGAAATGGGAAGGGATGCATTTCGCTGGAGGGAAAGTTGGACTGTCTTTGGGTAAAAAATCAATGGATGGCAATTATCGGAAACAGGGTGGCTGACTACCTGGTGACAAGTGTGAATTTGGAAGTCCTTGAGCATGATTCCCGTTGGCTGAGAGCATTGAACAAATTATATATGCACGTTGAATAATCGTGGTCGCGTACCTGCCTTTCGACTGACATGACTGTCAGTGGCAATTGATGATCCATGAGACTCGCGTTGTTCCTAGCCTGGATTTACATCTTAGTCATCCGAATGCAAAACTAAGGCACGTGATCTAAAAATCACAGACGGCCAAGTCAAAAAGTCTGCAAAACACCAGTATGTTGCCTCGAAATCTCCAGGCCCTTGCCTTCCGCAATGCAGTCCGTGCGCGTTCACTCGCTACACACTTCAAATTTCCTCCTCCATTTCGGATAACCGGTTCTCCGCTTCAACTTACCGGCTTCCACTCGTCGTCGCGGCGACAGAATGAGCCCACAAAGTCACCGTTTCAGACTTTTGTTGACGTTTTGAAGGAGGAGTTGAAGAAGGACAGGGCGCTTCAGGACAATGTCAAACAGCTGCAGGGTGACGTCGATAAAATCCAGGACTCTGAGGCTATGAAAAGGGCGCGTGCCGCGTACGAGCGTGCCCGGGTATGTGTTGCGCCATACCCTTGATTGTACAGACTCCTCATCCTCTTCAAATCAGCTGACCTCGAGTATCAAAGAAAATCCTCGTTTGCGTGCTGCGGCCGAGGAACTCAGAAAAACCGGTGTCAAAGTTGGTGATGCCGTTGGGGAGGCTCTAAAGTCTATGGAGGAGAGCGAAGTCATGCGTGCAGTACGTCGACATCCCTGAATCCTATCGCCGTATGCTATATCGGGAAATATGGCCTCACATAGATTGCACGCGCAACCAATGCCGTCTCAGCCACCATTGACAAAACAACGGAACCTATCCGAAATACTGCTGCTTACAAAACGTTGGCAGAGACTCTCGTGGATGCCCTTGACGACTCTGGAAGTGCCAAACATGCAGGTTTCGAGGAGAAAGAAGCTCGCCGACTACGAAGACAAAAACGTTTGGCTAAGGCTGGCAAAGAGCAAGGTATCGGACGTGGACGCGTAAAAGAAGATCCAGAGTATGTTTTTCTCAAATATTCTCTCAATTTATTTTTTATCGGGATAGGGCTGGACAGTCACTTGTTTTGCATAAGGAGTCTCCACGACAAGAAGCATGGAATCGTCTCAAGGATTCAAATCCCATCATACGAAGCTTCGTCTCAATGCGCCAAGCTTACGATGAGTCAGAAAATCCTGTTGTATCATCAATGCGATCTGTGACACAGACTATCGGTTCATGGTTTGATGAAAATGAAACTGCTCAGGTACAGAGATTGATGAAGATGCTTGACCCGGCTTTTAATCATGAGAGTTTCGAGCGGGAGCTGCGGGAGTACATCGTGCCCGAAGTTGTCGATGCGTACCTTTCGGCCGACCAGGAGGCTCTCAAAGCTTGGTGTGGCGAAGCAGTGTGTAAACTTTCAAGGTCACAAGGTTTTACTCTCATTTCTTCGTAGACATATAACGTGCTCTGGGCAACGATGGAACATTATCTTCGTCAAGGATTAGTAAGTGACAGTAAAGTACTTGACATTCGTCAAGTTGACGTGAGTGCAAAAATTCTGGACTGTCTTGTTTGCTGAGAGCATTTCAGATTTCCGACGCCAAAATTCTTGATAATAATGTGCCTGTATTTTTGGTTACCTTCGTGACTCAGGAAGTTTTGATATTCCGAAATGCCAAGACGCGCGAGATCAATGTTGGGGCTGACAACAAGGTTGAACAGTGTGTTTATGTTGCTGCCATAACTCGGGTGGAAGAGGAGCTCGATAATGAACTTACGGGAGGGTGGAAAGTTATCGAGGTACGTAGCAGGACCAGTTTTGATGTGGGAGAGCTAATTTTTTGCAGATGGGTCGTCGTAGCGGGCGGGCATACCTCTAGGGCATCCGGTATTTATCCCTTTGCTTTTCGATCCTGCTGTTTGGTATAATCATTTCACACCACTCCACATAATTTATTTAATTTAGTCGATCATATATTCTATACAGCTTTTGAATGGTTTCCCTTTTTGGGTTCAGAGACAGGAAATGCGTGAGTAAATGCCAGGATACTGGTCTCCTCTTCTCACTGTCTACCTGCCATTGCATTTCTGCTTCCACGACTATATGAGTTGGGTCCATGATTATGACACAAGTAATTACTCGTGGTATTATAGGGACAGCAGGAATACATGTGGGTTGATAGAATGTATTCGCTGTTGTAGCCATTTGATCTGGTGTTGAATTTCAAACATTTCCTATCATAGCTGTATATGTAGAAACACATTGTAATGTTGTGGAGGGACGTCAAGTTCTATCAATTGAGATGCAATATGAGGTCTGAAAGATAAGGCCAATAGCCTTTACCGGGGTCCTTACCGTTATTTTGTTTAATTGCTTAAAACAATCAGAAGTCACATGCCGAATCTACGCGCATCACGTGTGCAATAACAGTGCGTGTCTTTCCCATGATTGCCAATCATCATAGTTTGGTATGACCATTGAATTGAATCCTCCATCATGTCCCAAGCCCAATCTGGCCTCAGCAGTCTCAAACGGAACTGGTCTGACGCGACT
>Ga0153942_1000603_pt1 | contig 14235 bp, 12 predicted proteins | sample TSNJ026MetaG_FD_104731 | JGI IMG/M metagenome (GOLD analysis project Ga0153942, IMG submission 104731) | Attine ant fungus gardens microbial communities from New Jersey, USA - TSNJ026 MetaG | ecosystem: Host-associated > Fungi > Mycelium > Unclassified | place: USA: New Jersey, Brendan T. Byrne... | reverse complement strand
GCCGTAGCCAGTTGTGTATTTTTTGCCTGTCTTTCTTTGAATCGTCGCAAATCCCAATACGCATAGTAACTCTCCCTCCAAAAGAAAAACAATCACTGGAAGTATAATTTATAAATTATTCTAACAAATGCAATGACGGTTTTGAACTGTCTCAAAATGGAAACGATTAGCCGAAATGGTACCAAAAAGAGGGCTGTTGCTAGATTAAATGGGAGTCAGAGATAACATCTTTGCATGTATACAAATAAATTATTTACAGCAGGAACAATCTATGTGATGATCGCTGGCTAACGGCAGGCAACATCCCCCTTCGCGAAAGGCGCTCAGGAGCTATATAGGCTATTGGCGCTTTGCGCAAGCCTATCAAATAAATCTACTGTCAATAAATGAAATGTCGTGGCAAAAATACTCTGTTTTCAGTACTTCTAGTGAGTGGCCATCTTTATTCTTATATCTGTCAATTAGTATCAGTTCACGCTGAAATAACCATACAAACACGCATTTTGGCTATTACTCTCTTTGTGAGCAATAAATATCGTTTGATAAAAGACAGATTGACTTTTACTTACTTTAAGTTTAGTCTTCTATAGTAACTTAACAGTCAAAAGTGCTCATTCAATATAAAAAAATAAGCCCAAAAGCCAAGGACGTAGTATCCTTTAGTTGACAAGACAGAAAGGGAGACGCCGTTGGTGATGGGCAAAAGAGATTATACACCTAAACATGATAAATGGCTATGAAAACATGAATCGCATGAGGATTGCTGAGAATTTGGGAATTTGGAAGTTTATAAACAGAACGCTTGAATAGTATTGCTTTGACTTCTTCTGGGACAAATCATATTTTTTGGTTGGTGGTCGTAGTAATTGGAAAAATGGTTGGCCCTGAGCATCTTGGAGGAACAAGGATAGTTTATACGTAATTCCCTCTTTTAGCTCCCACTTTTGCAGCATAAAAATTAGGCAAAAAACACTCTTGTCTTTTGCCTAATGAATTGAAAGCATATAGCGATGGCTAATTGCATCTTTTGAATATCTGCAAAGAGCTGTTTATCTTCTCTTTAAGTATTTCGTCCAGCTCTTCAGTAACGTCTTTTTCAGCAGAAGGTACTTGCATAGAAGCGTTATTTTTGCTGAGAATATCCATAACTGCTTTTTCAATGACGCTTCTGTTCAGAACGCTATTATCTTCATGGAACCGGATGGCCTGAGCCACATAGTTTGCCTTGTTATTCCTGCTTTGCGAATTCAACTTATTGGCGGCGAAAACATGATCGGGATTGGCCGAGCTAAATAAAATTGTAAACTTCATTTCATTTTTCTTCTCCCCCATATTCTCACTCCTTCAAGCTGGCGGCGTAAAGCACCTTATAGCCTTCCACATTTGCCTTAATATTCTCAATGAACATGAGATTTTTAATCTTACCGGAAAGCTCAATGAAATTCCTTAATAGGCTCGACCCGCCGCCTACGAAAACAAACATATTGCTTGATAGGTCAATTTTTCTTTCTCGGAGTTTTCCCAACAAATCATTTGTAAACGCTTGCGCCTCCGAGAATACCATGTCCTGAACCTTTTTATCAATGACTATCTTGGGCCGTTTATTGTTTGAAGCAAGGTCATACACCGGACTGGTTACCGTATTGTAATCCTTAATAATCGCATCAATATCAGACTCATTCAAGGATACATCCATAGAGGAATTAACCTTAGAAATAATGTGATTGTACATAGTAATAACGCCGTCCTCCAGCGAATCCACTAATGATAGATCCGGCAAGCCATTGTTTATGAAAATGTAATCCAGTGTCCAACCGCCTATGTCTACCACGATGACCTTTGAGTAACCCATAATACGGGCGTAGTCTGACATGGCGGCGGCATAAGCCTGAGGATAGGAAATTACATTAGTTATGTTCATGGATACGGGCTTATCCCTGTAAGTAAATGCAATGCTCCCCTCGTTTTGCAGGAAATAACGCTCAAACTGCTGATACTGTTTGCCGTAATGAGCGGGGGGCAATCCCGTAAGCAGTGTAATATCCCTTGTTCTGCCTTCCTCAATCACATTATATGTGTCCATTTCCATGGCTATAGCAATAAGTGTTAGGATGTAGAACCTGTCATCTTCCGCTTTGTTCCGCATATATGGTATTCGTTTATTAGACAGCGTATAGTAGCTGCCATTGTAAAAAATGGTGTTTGACTTGATTGGAGGCACATTAACGCTTTCCAATAATCCGGCGGTAAAAACATGATTGTCAGATTTAATCATCTTGTTACCATGATCGATAGAAATAATCACATAAATCAATCCCTTCGTTTGGTTTACGTATATATACGCATTGAGGATTCCGATTTTCAACCGATTTTTTCGCTGATTTTCTCATTCCATAATAGTAATTAGTAATACTAATTGGATACTAATTGGTAATTGACACCAGAAATAAATTATGCTACCATCAATTTGAGTTAAAGATTTTGTGTTAGCCTTTAGGCGTGCGAATTAAACGCAGCACACGTTGTTTAAGATTGTAAGTTTACGTCGTTGTTGTTATGCCTGTGGGGCATAATGATGCTCGGCGTTTTTTATTTTAGCAGAGGCGATGAGCTAAGCGGAATTAGTGGGAATGATTATATAGCCGTTAACGGCTATATCTCGTTTCCGCTTTTTTATTGCTTATTAGCCTTCCCGAGCTGGTCGCAAATGCTTAGCATTTATTGTTCGTTCAACTAGGCATTAAAAAATCAAAAAAGAAAGGAATTAGTGATTATGAAAGAGAGAGAAATTGATTCAATCGTGGATGCTCCGGAAATCAGCTTATCTGAAGGTGAAAAAGCCGGGGAAGTGTTACAAAAGTTCTATGTGGCTTTAGGGTGGAACAAAGAGACGGAAATTCTTGATCCATGCAAAGTGCGTACTACAAAAAGAATATTTGATGGACTATATGACTTAATGTTCGAAAAATACCCCGACTATGTTACTGTTGGAATGGTTATGGTTAGCAGAGGCCCCGGAGTTGATGATGATATACCGGACGGAAAAGTGTATTTACTCAAAGATTGGATTGAACCGGTTAATAAATCAATCAAAGGAATTGAATTAGGTACAATGTAAAGAATGCTACTGCCTTTTATGTCGGCCCTGCATTCTTTTTATATTTCAGAAAAAGTGAGGATGAATTTTCATGATCGAAATAGTAACTATGGATAACAACGTGAAAAAAGGAAAGGTTTTCTTTATGCGAGAAAATCTTCTGGAAATTGGGCTTAATCACAAGGACGGCTATACGACGCTCTATCTTGACATTCAGGATATGCCGGCCAATCTGCGCCAAAAGATTGAGGAGGGCGATGAGGATACAATGGAGCAAATTGAAGCCTACCTCGACGATTACTATACTGAAGCCGAATTAGACAGTATTTCATTGATACGCGGCGAGGGCTGGAATAACCTGCACCATTGGAAAGATATTTTTTCGTGTTGCGGAGTCATTCGCGGGTTTATCGTAAAAGCTAAGGGCAAATTGGTTAGGCTCATTAACGGCATCTAATCGAAGACATAAGATAAAGGGGATGACATATAGAGCATCCCCTAGATTTGTTTAAAATGTGAGTGATTAATGTTATTATTTGTGAGGAGTGAATTTGATGAAGCCATCCACACTGAACAACATTCAGCACATAGTTGAATATATGAATGATATAGGATGGACAGAAAAAGTACATAAGCTTTGCCCGTTTGAAGAGGAAATGAAAAGCTACTGCGAGGCTATTTCCAGCGCTTTCATAGAGCTATCAGTATTAAGCTTTAATGTGGCAGAAGCAAAATATATGGGATATGTCGAGCTTGTTGATAACATGGAACAACCTGAACTTCAAGATTCTGTATTGAAAAAGCACTTGCTTATTATTCAGGACAAAGAGAATGAGCGAAAAGATGTGGAATATAGAATTTCCGAATTAATGTTTTTACTGGAGGATTTGCGGGATAACATCATTGGGATGGGCAATCTTCCCCAAATAGTTTCCTTCAATCATGAGGAGAAGAAATCGCCGGAGGAAAAATACGCGTAGACATGGATCTGCAACATAAATAAAGCTTGTAAAAAAAGAGCAGTAACATAAGCCTCGATGAAACTGCTCTTTTTCTATTTGATAAAAACTACAACATGTCTATTCTGGTCTATAAAAAAGCAGTATCACCCATTAAGCACAATATCGCTATCTCAATCCCTTTCACCGGCCCTAATCTCCAAGTAATATATGAAATAATCTACACTATTTGAATGGTACTATAAATGTCAAGTTGGGGTGCTCAATTTAAATGACCGTTTTTGGATCAAAACTATTGACCGCAGACACATAATTACATTTCAGTTGCCGGAAACAGACCGCAGAAACAGGCCAAAATACCTGGCCGAAAAAGGTCAGGTGTTCGAAGAAGGAAATTGGAGATGATAAAAACCATAGGGAGAAATTACCAGGATATCTCCTACTCAATAACGCAACCAATTAGTATATCATTAATGTCATGAGTGGAATTTTGAACGGCATACAGCAAAGAGAGGGAGCAGACTTTATTTATTTTTCGAGTATACAGCCTGTGAAAGCAAAAATGGAATCTACAGCGAAACAAGAAAAGACATCCCGGATTTCACCGGCATATTTGAGGTGAGCACGAATATACTCATGCGTTTGCACCCTGTCAAAGGGAGAAAATTTAAGGCGAAAATCAATACGCTGTGTAATGGGGTCGAAGATTTCTTTAGATAGTTTAGTACGCAATTCACTTGAGCGAGCTAAAGCTTCTGATTGGTTTGTTATTGCTTAACGGTTTGTTAAAAAAGCAAATAGACACTTTTGCTGATGATGCCAGCGATATTCAGCAGCAAAACAAGGAATAAATTTCTGGAAGGTTTTTTGGTGTGTCTCTGGTTTGGGATTAGCGAAATAATCCCATATGCTCATACTGTTTCCTGCATAAAATCAATGAATCGCCTGGTGGCAAGTGTAGGATTAGGCAAGCACACCATGCCAATCTCTACCGACTGCGGCGGATCTAGCGGAAGAACGCGAATGTTACTTTTCTTTTCTAGAATCAGTGCTTCATTGAGTAACGTTACACCAAGACCCGCTCCGACCATTTCATGTGCGGCATATCTGTCCGATGTCGTGAACTTGGTATTGGGCTTGATGTTATAGCGGTTTAAAAGCACGGCTGAATCTGTCTCCTGGTTTGGATAAATGTCGATATAGAACTCAGTGGAAAACGCTTCGATAGGGAAGGCTTTTTTCTTTGCCAATGAATGTTTTGAAGAAACCAACGCCATCATGCAGTCTCCCTGCAACGGAAACCACTGAAAATCATCGTTTCCTCTGCTGACGATACACACGTCCATCCGCCGATCAATAATTGCTTGACGCAGTTCAGTACTGAACCCCCACAGGATGTTTACCTTGATGTTCGGATAGTGTTTCACAAACTTGACTACTCTTTTAGTCAGAATCGGATAACTGGAGCTGTATGCGGTGCCAATTGTAAGAGAGCCTATTTCGAGACCGTTAATTTGTGCCACTTGCTGATGTACCAATTCTTCTGCGTGAATGAGATTCCTGATGTCGGGCAGCAGTATCGCGCATTCCTTTGTAGGACTTACACCACGGTGGTTTCGGACCAGCAACGAAAATCCGATTTCTTCTTCAAGATTTGCAATAATCCGGCTGATGCCTGAGGTCGTATAATTCATCTGCTTTGCAGCCGCTGACAGGCTCCCTGAATCAATAGCCTGTAAAAGAACACCCCATTTTTCAGTATCCATAAGTACCCTCCGGTGTTGACATTTTCGCAAAGCTAATTCAAAAAAACCTCACTTTACGTAAAGAGTATCCTGTGATTTAATGTTTGTCAAGGGAGGATGACAATTTTTTAACATGTATCATTGGCAGGATTTCTTTTGCAATATATCCAACCAAAACCGTCGCGTTCTGAAAGCCGGCACAGAACCGACACTGAACCTTGACAATATACGAATACTAAAAGCAGTTTCTGTAGATGATAAACGTCGAATTATATGTTGTATGCAAAAAAATAAAGAGGAGAGAACTCAGAATGAGTAGCATGACTATTTGCCTGATTATTTTTGTCGCAATGATTATTTTGTTCTTTAACAGGAAGATTCCAATGTCCTTTACCAGTATGGGAGTTATCGCCGCATTATTCGTAACAGGTTGTGTTGATAAGACAATCGTATTTGCCGGCTTTGGAAACAACAACGTCCTTACAATGGCAGGTATGTTTATCGTAGCTGCCGGTTTAGCCCGCACCCAGATGGTCAGCAACATCACCAAGCTTCTATATAAGGTCACAGACGGTTCCTTTACTAAGGTCTTGGCCTCTTATGTCTTAGTTATCTGCCTGCTGGGCCAGTTTGTTCCCAGCCTGCCCGCTCTGTTCGCTATGGTTTATCCCCTGGTAATGAATATGTGTGAGCGTCTGAAGGTAAGCCCCTCAAAGATGATGTACCCCATCGCCGTTACCGTCGTTTCCACATCCTTTATCATTGAGCCAATCGGTCCTTATGCCGCATGGTTTGTGACTCAGAATGGATACCTGGAGTCTTACGGCTGGACTGGCGAGAAACTGAGCATGTGGAGTGAGACCTTTGTGTTCCTGCCCACTGGCATCGTCACTCTGCTGATAGCTATATTCATCCTGCCTAAGCTGATGCCCAATCAGCCGGACGTTCCCACAGTTGCGATTTCTGGTCCCAGTCTGTCTGATCAGAAACCACTTTCTCCTGTTCGTGAGGTTTTCGGGTATGGCGTGTTCGCCCTGGTCGTGATTGGTCTGATGCTTGGCCTGCCCTCTTGGGTGGTCACTATGGCCGGTGCTGCTGTGGTCGTTCTCAGCGGCGTATTGACTGAAAAGGAAGCTCTTGTCAGCATGAACATGAGTATGGTTCTGCTGTATGCCGGCGTCACTGTCATGGGTGAGGCCCTTGGTCAGACCGGTGCAGCTCAACTGCTGGGCGATGCAGCTGCCAATATTCTGTCTGGCGTCACAAATGGCTATGTGATTGGCGCTGTTTTCTACATCGTGTCGTTCCTCATGACCTCCTTCCTCTACAATAAGGCCACGACAACCGTTCTGATTCCCATACTGATTATCACCTGCAGCGCCATTGGCTGCGATCCTCGCGGTCCGGTCATACTTTGCTCGCTGGCTTCCATGTCTTCTCTGATTACTCCGATGCCCAACCCCGTTGTTCCTATGGCTATGCAAGCCGGTGGTTACACCCAAAAGACTATCATGAAGGTCGGCCTTGTTCCTGCGGTTATCCGTGGCATCATTGGCGTCCTAATCGCTATGACCATCTTCCCAGCATTCCCCTAATCGAAGGGCATTAAGACGTGCAAGTCTGATAATTAGTCACAAAATCACCGTTTTAGCACGCCCACCATTGTCGTTTAGCTGCTGTAGTGTCTTTTGCTCAGCTAACGAGCAAAAAATAATTCTGTAAAGGCCAAGGCTTTTTCCAGTTACATTTCCCTCTTTTGCAGCCGCCAAAACATGTAATTCGTCTTTTAGCGCCTTACAAAAAATGTTATACGAGGAGGTTTGATTATGAAGAAATTTAAAGAAAAAATTGTTGCGGTTACCGGTGGAGGCTCTGGCATGGGCAAGCTGTCTTGCGAGATGTTTGCAGCAGAAGGTGCTACTGTCTGTGTAGTTGATATCAATGGCAAAACTGCCGCCGCTACTGTTGACGGTATTGTTGCTGCCGGTGGCGCTGCAAAAGCGTTTGCAGTTGACATTACCAACGAAGAAGCCATGGAAAAGTTTTTCCAAGATGTCGTGGACACTTTCGGCCGTATCGACGTAGTGTTCAACGTTGCTGGTATCAGCCCTGTAGGTACCGCAACTACCACGATATTTGCTGATTTCCGTAAAGTTGTGGCTCTAGATATGGAGAGCGTCTTTCTTAGTTGCAAGCACTCCATTCCCCATATGGAAAAGCAGGGTGGCGGCGTTATTTTGAACCTTGTAGGCACCTATGGCATCCGCCCCACCCCCAACAAGATCGGTTACGCCGCCGCCAAGGCTGGCGCAATTAGTATCACCAAGTCTGTAGCAGTTGACTTTGCCCGTAGCAACATTCGTTGCAATGCCATCTGCCCCGGATTTGTCAACACTCCGATGAACGATGGCTTTGAGGGCGAGGCGCGCCAGAGATTTCTGAATACCTATCAGCCCGCGCCATTTGAGATTCAGGCTAAAGACATCGCCGAGACCGCCTTGTTCTTGGCTAGCGACGAAGCCCGTGCAATTACAGGCCAATCCATAGTTGTGGATGGCGGTACGGAAGCGGCTCTCTATCTCAACTACAAAAGACCCAACAACAAATAATATTTACATATCCATTTCCACAAGGATATTTTTAAAAGTATAAAAAGGAGCAAACTAATGAAAGATATGATTATATCCCCCCAATACCTGTGGGATGGAATGTCTGACAACGTATCCGGAAGTCAAGCGGTTCTGATTCAGGATGGTGTTATTCGAAAGGTTGGCGGGAAAGAGCAGTTGATGGGGATGTGTCCCTCAGCCGAGATTCGTGAAAACAGCGATTGGCTCCTGATGCCAGCCTTTGTGGACGCCCATGACCATGGTAGGGGCATGTCCCCTGTTTCCTTCGGTGCTCCCGACAGAGCGTTGGAAATGTGGTTGCAGGACCTCAACAAATTGCCCGCAATTCCCCACTATACTGCGTGCTACTACGATGGCATCCGCCTGGCTTCTTGCGGCGTTGGCACGGTTCTTCACAGCCATAATCCCAACGATTTTTCAATGATCAAGGAAGAAATGGTCAGTACCGCGAAGGGCTACAAGGATGCCGGCGTGCGGAGTATCCTCTGCCCGCTGTATCTGGATCAAAACAAGCGCATCTATTATGACCGCGACCAATTTATTGCTGGACTCCCCAAGCCGCTGAAATCCAAATTTAAGGTGGGCATCTGTGATCAAATCATGAATATAGATGAATATCTGACTCTTGTGGGTGAAATCCGTGATGCTCTGAAGGAAGATATTGAAAGCGGATGGACAGAAATCCAGCTCCACCCCAACGGCGGTCAGTGGTGCAGTGATGCGGCACTGTTGCACATGAAAGAGTATGCCATTTCCCACAATATGCACATACATTTACACCTGTTGGAGACCCAGTATCAGGCGGAATATGCTCGAAGGACCTGGGGAAAGAGCTTTATCAAGCACTATCAGGAAATTGGTTTTCTGGGTCCCTGGGTCTCTTTCGCGCATGCAGTTTGGCTGGACGAGGAGGACCTGCAGTTGATTTCCGCTTCCGGCGCAAGACTGGTCACGAATCCCTCCTCTAATCTGAGATTGCGCAGCGGTACCTTCAATATGCGCCGTGCTTCGGAGCTGGGGCTGTTCTGCGGTATCGGTCTTGATGGTTGCGCTTTTGACGATGATCAGGATTATTTGCGCGAGATTCGTGTTGCTTGGCTGAATAACCGTCACAACGGCGTAGACGGCGATGTCGATTACCTGAATGTGCTGAAGATGGCAACATCCAAGGGTGCCACGATCGCCGCCAGCAACCTTACCCCCGGCGTGATTGAGAAGGGTCGCAATGCCGACTTCGTGTGCATTAGTTTGAATAGTATCATCAAGCCTTATGCGGATTCTGATCTTGATCCTCTGGCTCTGTTGGTACAGCGCGCCACAAGAGGAAGTGTAGATATGACATTTATCAACGGTGTCCAGACTTGGGGCAAAACTGAGAATTTCCGGCAGAAGGAAGCCGAGGCTGAAAAACAAATCTGCGATGTCATCAAAAAGCTCCGGGAGTCTGACCCCGACAAGCGGGACAACTCAGTGCTGCTGTCTCATGTTCATGACTTCTACGCCAGGTAAACCGGCATAAACCTTGAAGTGAAAGGTGATTTTTATGAACAATCATTCCATCAGGAAATCGGTCTTTTTCCCTTCTTTTATTATTGTGCTGGGTGCCGGAATCTTGGGACTTGTTAACAACCAACTACTGATCCATTGTTTTAAGCTCGCATTTGAGTGGGCATATACAAATTTGAGTTGGTTATATCAGTTGATTATGGTAGCCATTGTTGTCGTCTGCTGTATTCTTATTTTTTCTAAAATGGGAAAAATTCGTATCGGCGGAAAGGATGCCCTACCCAAATATGAATTCTGGACGTGGTTCGCTATGTCGCTTACGGGCGGCATCGGAGCAAGCATCGTCTCATCAAGTGTTTCGCAGCCGATTACCTTTTTGCAAAGCGTGTGGGGAGAACTGGATGGTTATGAAATTGTCCCAGGTTCTACCGAAGCGGTCCTATTCGCCATGGGGCGATCTCTTCATGAATGGACGTTTTTCCCTTATGCCCTTTATGGAATCTGTGGAGTCAGCATGGCCTACGTGTGTTTCAACAAAAATCAACCGGTAACCGTTTCCAGCACGTTAACACCACTTTTTGGAGAGAAAGCGACCAAGTCCAGAATTTCTTCTGTTATTGACGTTGTTACTGTTTTAGCACTTGCGCTTGCCATTGTAGGTACGTTGGGTACATTTATTGGTCTTGCCACAACATGTCTGAAAAATGTGTACAACGTACCGTCTACTCCGATTCTTATGTTTCTAATCATGCTGGTAACAACCTTTATCTATCTGATCTCTTCCTTGAGTGGGGTAGATAAGGGCATTAAATTCTTCGCACGGCTAAATTTCCGTTTCTACATGCTGTTGCTGGTCGTCATCCTACTCTTGGGCGGGTCTGCCACCTTCATACTGAACACGACAACCTCATCTATTGGCTACTGGCTTCAAAATCTCCCGATTTGGTCATTTGATACCGGCACAGTAGGCGGCCCGGCTCTAGTGAAATGGTGGACAGTCTATAACTGGACATTCTGGATGGCCTTCGCCCCAGTAACCGGTGTATTTCTGGCCCAGCTTTCTTTTGGGCGGACAATTCGGGAGGTTCTGTTCGTCAACTGGATCATGCCGAGTCTTTTTGCAATCGTGTGGTTTGGCATTTTCGGTGGCTGTGCCATCAATTGGCAAATTAATGGAGTTGTTGATATGGCTTCCATTATTAACCAAAACGGCACATACGCAGGAATTTGGGCATTTTTACAGCAATTTCCTCTGAGCCAAATTATTATCCCGGTCACGCTATTTATTATGCTAATCTCTTTTTCCACCAGTGCCGATAACAGCATAACCGTCATTTCGGCTCTGTGTGTACACGGCAAGCAGATTGGAGACGAGGCGCCATCGGTTATCAAAGTGATTTGGGGAGTGGCCATTGGTTTGCTATCTTTTCTGCTAATGGCCTATGCGTCAGGTAGCAAGGGCAACGATGGCGTGCGTTATATGGTGGTGGCAATCGGAAGCGTTTTGTCGATTTATATTATTCTTCAGATTGTTGCTGCAGTGAAAATGTTCTTATTTGATATCAGCGATGTGTAGTAGAACGAATTATCTGCATAGACGTTATAATACATGACAGAAATAATTAGCTTTTTAATAATAGACCATTTTTGTCCTCACGGTGAGGGCGTGGAGCGGTAAATTCTATTGTGAATAGCCTATGTAATGACTCTAAGTATAATAATAGCCGCCCACACGGCGGATTTCGCTTTGTCCTGTGCCGACTGCAGACGCTTTTTGCGCCATTGTAGGGTTTGAGCTTCTCTTTCTCATGCTCGATTGCTTTATTGAGCACTTTCTGAAAAATGTGAGGATGTGCAAATATAGTTTTTATGCGTCAGCTCTGGGAAAATTCAATTTCAATTGACGGAAGCCGTGTCTTATGCTAGTATTATTTTGTATTTAAGTGTTTGTGTACGCCGCAAGGCATGCACATGTTGTTCAAGATTGTAAGTTAACGTCGGTATTATTATGTCAGTGGGCATAATACGTCCGGCGTCTTTTATTTTCGTCGAGGCATTAAGACTAGCGAAATAAGTTGGGAAAGAGTTTATAACATTTATTGGTTATGGATTCGTTCCCGCTTTTTTTATTTTCAGTCTATGTAATGGCTGAAAAAAATTAGAGGAGTGGTTCAATTGAAAAATCAGAACTTGCCGCTTAGACCGGTAAATAAAACAAGAAAGGAAGAACATTGTTTGTGAAAGAAAAAACGTACAGAATCAAGGAACTGGTAAAAAAACTCAACCAATGCAGCCATGAATACTATAACCTGAACAAGCCGTCGATACCTGATTATGAATATAACAGATTGTTTGACGAGCTTCAAAGGTTAGAGTATGAAACCGGATTGGTATTGAGCGATTCGCCTACCCAAAACGCCGGATACCTGGTTATGGGCTTTTTACAGAGAGTTGAGAATGAAAGGCCTCTGCTGTCATTGGATAAGACTAAGCATGTCAGCGACCTAATCAGGTTCGCTTACGAACAATTCTGTCTGCTTATGCTGAAATATGATGGCCTAACAATCAAACTAACCTACGAAAACGGCGAATTGGTTTCTGCTTCCACAAGAGGCAACGGAACCACAGGGGAGGATGTAACGCATAATGCGCGCACATTCAGGAATATCCCGTTGAAAATTCCCTATATGAACAGGTTAGTTATTACAGGCGAGGCGCTGATACACCTTCATGACTTTGAAACGTTGGTAAGCAAAGCTTTGGACGACGACAACGAGCCGTATAAAAACGCCCGGAACCTTGCGGCAGGATCGGTACGTTGTTTAAATTCCGCAAAATGCAAAGACAGACGCATATTCTTCTACCCATTCAATGTTTTAGAGGGATTTGAAGAATACTCGGAATTGGCAAACAGCAAATTTGCAAGACTAAGGTTTTTATTAAATTTCGGTTTCCAACCTAGCCTTATGTACTATTTATTTAAAGGTGTAACTGAGTCCGAATTAAATGATAAAATCGAAAGTCTGCGCTCTGTAGCCAAATCTAACGGAATACCGATTGACGGCTGTGTTATCACTTACGACGATATTGAGTATTCGGAAAGCAAAGGCAGGACAGGGCATCATTATCGTGATGGCTTGGCGTTCAAGTTTGCGGATGATATTTTTGAAACGGTTTTAAGGGAAATCATCTGGAATACCACAAGAACCGGCGAGATTGTTCCGGTTGCGTCGTTTGACACCGTTTCAATAGACGGCTGCGATGTTTCAAAGGCTACCCTGCATAACATCAATTTCATTGAAGGATTAGAGTTAAAAGCAGGCTGCCGGATACTTGTTAGTAAAAGGAACATGATAATTCCGCATATAGAGGATAATTTAGACCGGGGAACGGGTATTGAACCGATACCCGGCCGGTGTCCTTCCTGCGGCAGTTCCACGCAAACCATAACGAGAGTAAACCAAAATAAGCAGATGGTGAAAAACCTGTTTTGCAAAAATCCAAACTGCAAATCACGGTTTATTTACAGGATGGCGCATTTCGTGAGTAAAAAGGCAATGGATATTGAAGGTCTATCGGATGCTACGCTTGATAAGTTTTATGAATACGGCTGGCTGGAAAAAATAACAGACCTATACAGCCTGGAGATGTATAAGGAAGAAATAACGGCTTTAGAGGGTTTTGGCGAGAAATCATTTGCCAACCTGATGGAATCCATAAATAGAAGCAGGATAACGTCATTTGAAAAATTCCTTGTATCGGTTGATATCCCAATGCTGGGAAGCACGTACAGCAAGGAATTAAAGAGATACTTCAATGATGATATTATGCTTTTTTTTAATGCCATTATGGATGGATTTGATTTTTCGGTACTGGAAGGCTGCGGCCCGGTGTTGAACCAAAATATCCATGAATGGTTTTCAAAGGAAGAAAATATTACATTTTGGAAGGAGTTATTGAGCATGATGGAGTTCAAGAAAGAAAATGTTTCAAACGATGGCGCCGCGGACAGTCCTTTTAACGGGAAAACAGTCGTTGTCACCGGCAAGGTGGGCAATTTGACCCGGGACGAGGTGCATGACCTGTTGGCGCGTTTAGGTGCGAAGGCCGGCAGCTCCGTTTCTAAAAAAACGGATTATCTGATTGTAGGCGACAAAGCCGGCAGCAAGCTCACAAAGGCAAATGAGCTGGGAGTCAAAGTCATTGACGGAATGGATTTTCTTGAAATGGTAGGCGCGTAATGCCGACCGGCCAAACAAAGTCAGAATGGAATGGAGCGTTTAACCAGCTATATAGCG
>Ga0153942_1000602_pt1 | contig 14240 bp, 14 predicted proteins | sample TSNJ026MetaG_FD_104731 | JGI IMG/M metagenome (GOLD analysis project Ga0153942, IMG submission 104731) | Attine ant fungus gardens microbial communities from New Jersey, USA - TSNJ026 MetaG | ecosystem: Host-associated > Fungi > Mycelium > Unclassified | place: USA: New Jersey, Brendan T. Byrne... | reverse complement strand
GGTGATATGAGCACAAGAACGACCAACTAACTGCGAATTCTTCCAAAGATCGGTATTTTCCACGAATGACTTTGTTAGTCATGGTGCCAAAATCCATTGGACATCTGATGGTGTCCAGATAACCTGGTGCCTGGCTGGGATCCACAGGTTCTAGGAAAAAAGCATAGTCATCTTTCCTACAAGTATTTATTTGTGAGACCATTGCACTAGCTATTGAACAATTACATACTTTTTGATTTGTTGAATGAGTTTGGTGAGAACTTCTTTCAATGGCTTTAACTTCACAGGTCGAAGAGCTCTTTTCTCCCCAACCTCGCCATCAAAGGCCGGTGAATTTGGGACAGAGACAGGCACTTTCAATTTTTTCACGGCCTTAGCAGCCTTGAGGTTTCTAAGAGACGGAAGGACAAGAGTGAGGCCTGATCTTGTAGTTGTCGGCTTTGAGGAAGTTTGGTGATTGTGAGAAGAGGAGGATAAGGAAAGAGATCCATCCATTGGACTTTGCGCTCAGGTGTCTTTCTGTCCTCAGAGTTGCTGACTAATCTGCCTCCTGTCCAATCTCCGCCTTGCACGTGACCAGAAGAGAATTCTGCATTCATATACCACCACGACGAAACTAGTGCTAAGACGCGGTACGTGTCAGGAATACATTATTCAACACTTTGTCGATGGGATCCGTCTACCGCAATGAATTGTGGATGTTACCGAAGAAGTGTGGCGTATAAACACAGGCTCATCAATAAATAATGGGGTGGCGATTTAGCCATACAGTAGGCTCCCATGAAGTTGTCTAGGGGACACATGGTCAAGAACGAAGTCTCCCCGAGGAGATCATGACTTTTGTCTTACAGCTACACTACCTTTATTCTGACCCTGAGGTTACGTTACTTGGATACTATTGTGCTGAATCTTGTTTCTGTGTTCCGCTATTCAATCGGAGGAGGCCCGAAATCAATTCTTCTCGTTGATGCATTACTCTGACTTTGGTCTCACCATTTCGATTGAAGGAAGAAAACCCTTCGCAACAAATTCCTTCAGTATTGCTTAGTTTGTTTGACCGACTCGATTACACGGCGTGGGCAACTTAGTTCTGCTGTCTCTTCTGTATCTAATTTCTTCCACTCTTTTAAGGTTGCCTCGGAATCCACGAGACTCATGGATACTCTGAGAAAGCCCAGCCAAGATGGTCTTATCTTGAATTCTATATGTCTTCTGATCACTTTCGCCACTTCGTTTGTTTGCGTAGAACCCAGGTCGTTGCTCATAGACTCGTCCCCACTTGTTACACGTGGCTTTTGAACCATCTCGTGGCATTGATCTTCCACGGTTCATCTTCAACACTGGAATTCCGCGCTACCCTCTTTCCTTCCTAGGTCACAAGGGAATGCAAGTTCAGATGTCAGCAAAAATCCGGTGATGTCCGATATTCCAGCTTCAAATTCCAGCTTCAAATTCTAGCGAGTTATATCTAGCGGCCTACCGTGACGTCATCAAATGTGCAATGTATGCCGGGTTAAAGTAGATGAACAATAAACTGATGAGGATCGTTTGCATTCGCGGACTGTGCGCGCTCACTGACCTCAAGTTCTTGTTTATTTGTACTGAGAGTGGCTCGGTAGGGAGTGTCAACACCAAATACGTAACCAGGGTACATAGATAGAGTCACAGTTGCAGTTGGCTTTTAGACAATATCGACATTGTATGAGGCTTCTATCATAAGACAAGGCTTAAACATTATGTAGACTACACGGCTTGCTTACTGCTCCGCGGTCTATAAGGGATCTGCGATTGTATGGAAGAATCAGGAAAATAACTTTCTTGTAGACTTAAAGCGTCTTCATTCAACCGGTCCAAGCTTCATATCGACCCAAGATGGTATATGCCAAGTGCAGCAGCTCCTTCCTGACCAGAGCAGGACTTCAATCAATCCGTCGTAGACTGTGGGTCACCAATGCAATCAAGGAATGTCATATACGTAGGTGTGCGCTCCACCTCTGGAAGGTCAGTACAAGCCGCTGCGTGAGCTGCGTGAGTGCCATCATCGCGACCACATGGTCTGGGAAGACCGATAGTCCGAGTGATTTCATTAAGGCCGTCGTCATGCATAGGTTTGCTCGATTTCCATCTCGGGGGTATAGAGAAGAAATGGGCCTAACCATACCCTTATTTCAGGCATCTGATTTGTATTGCCGCCGAGTCATCCTGTAGTAGAACAGGTTGCTAGTGACAAACAATGTGTCACAATCACGCTTTTTCCCCCAGTTCTGCCCCTGTCAACTGCTGATTGTCACGGAGCTAGGTATGATTCAATGATGAACGTCGGAATAAGTGTTTTATATGAAGGTCATATGTGGCTGCTCTGAACTGGCCTGCAGTAGCTGCTGTTCTGACGAGCATGTGACAGACTGCATTCCCCGGAGCCATTTCTGTTCGTTGCCACTTATGCTGTGCGAACGGCGATACAGTAAACAGCAACCGTCAACACGGAGTATACGATGATAAAGCCTTGGAACCAAAAGACAAACTGAAATGAGCACATTGAGCCCCTGTCCATCATGGATCATGCGTTCCTGTTAATGGGGGCATGATATTTTACTCGATCGACCCTTTTAGATCTCAGATGGTTAATCATTTCGGTTTGCAGTTGTTAACGTTATCAAACTGGTTGGCTGTGATATCCTCTCGGCTCTCCCAGCGGCAAACTTCACATGAGTCTACCGACTCCTTGCCCCAGCTTCTCTACAACCACTGCTTCCTTCACTATATCTTTTCCCTCCGGCACTGCTTCAGCGCTGTCGTCTAGATGCGTAGAGACTGCATCGAAGGCAACCTCCCGGTTTTCGCTATTTTTATCCTGAATGTCTCCATCTCCTAATTCTCCTCCAACCGATATCACATACTCACCGGGTTCGACAACTCCACAGATCTACAAAGTTACTGATTCAACTTCTAAATTTTCCACGGAGGAGTCACAACAGAAACCCCAAACACCAAGTACCTCCATTTCCCCAGCATTTGAGCCGCCTTGGCATCAGTCTAGCATCAAATTACATTTCTCTGTGGATCCTCAGGAGGGGAGTTCGACGATGGCATTTGCAAAACCCATGGGGAGAGCATCACCAGCACTTCGACAGGGACAGCTGCAAAAGCCGATGAGCCCATCCTCAGATTCGCAGACTGCTGATAATGAAGATGACCACGGTGATGCAAAGGGAAAAGGTGTTGGGCCACCCCCATCAGATAATGCATCTGTAAAGAAGAAACGGACGCGCACTCTTACTACCCCCCATCAAGCTGCGGTTCTTCATGCACTGTTGGCTCAGGTGCGAACTACCGTTTCGTTGCACTGTTTCTCAAGTATAGGTTCACTCAATATAGTATTCAGTCACGCTTCCCTACCACAGCTATGAGAGAAGAAATAGGTCGGTCAATCGGTCTGAGCGCCCGCAAAGTGCAGGCAAGTTGTTGAAAATTTTCCTATCTGTCCTGAATGGCTGATGTCACCCAACATTAGATTTGGTTCCAGGTACCTCCGCATGAATAAGCTATACTTTCATTACTAACTTCTCGACAGAACCAAAGACAGAAGGCAAGACGTCCACGCAAGGAGCCAGATGAATCAACACCTCTCTCGCCAAGATATGGTCCATTTCCAGCCCTTGTCCTTGAAAACAATTCCAGTTCCTTCCCCGCAATGACGATGTCCAGTCCTGCGCCAAATCCTCCCCTTCTCTCCTCCAAGTACAACGCTCCAGTACAACAACCGTATGGTCAACCTCAATTTCCTTTGGAATATTCGAGTGGTAGCTCAACTACAGAACGGCCATGTCGGCTCCTCGGCCCTGCCTATCCAGGTATTGACTTGTATGGTTCTTCGTATCAAGGACAGTCTCGCAGCCCAAGGACAATAGCTCTCAAATCTGCTCCTATCAACGCATCTCACACACCCCACTCATCTGGGTCCTCTTCCCAGTTGTACAGCCCACGAATCAACTTACCCCAACAGATTCACAGAGCCGCAGCAGCTCTGGAGACCACACACGATCAGAATAGTCGGATTTTACCCCCTTTGTCGTTTGATCCCATTACATCCGCTTCTGGGAGTGCCAATGTGTCCGGGGGCTCTCAGAGGCATTCACCTTTCATCACGCTTCCTCCTCCTGAATCTTACCGTTCCCGTCAGAGATCATCGGTTTCTCCACAAGGGCCTCACTTCGCTACCCAAGCTCCTGATTCCTCCGGCCATCCCCGTACCTTTTTGTCCCCACCGTTCGCACTCCAGCCTGAACCACGTTGGGATGATTCATCGTTCTCTACAAATTTGCATCCTGCCATCTTTACAGCAGCTCGAGGGACCAACGTATCATCTGTTCTCCGCATGTCAATTAATTCCAGTCAGAATTCTGAAGTTGTGGGAGAGTCTATGGGTCATTCCGAGTCGACAATAGCCTTACCTACGCCAATAGTTCGTGAAGGGCGATATGATCCTGTTCGTGCAACTATCGTACCGTATGCCTCCGATATTTTATCTCCGACTTCTTCTCCGCGCCCTCAAAAGGATCCGGATGATGATATAGATGATGCAGCATCATCTTCCCGCGAGAATTTCTGACGTGTCACGCCTTTTTTTCCTTGTGTCTCCACAAAATACACCATTCTCACGCATTTTGATGATCAAATAACTAGATACCAGTACTTTCAAGCATCCAAACAAAACAAGTCCTTTCGAAGCCCCACTTCTGTCCTTCTTGGCTCTTCCTATGATCATCCTAATTTCTTACACCCTTTACAAATAACTAATTCCGCACATTTCCTTGTTCTTTGTTAAAGAAGCTCGCCCAATTGTATTACATCCCCGGCTTCCCTCGCCTGTTTATTGTTATGAGCTCCAAACATGTAGCTATCTACTAAAATAGAATCAGAAATAGACGGTTACCGGTAGTTCTTGCGGTCGTATCAAAATCAGGACGCAGAAATTACAAGCTATTACAACGGCGTTAAAGTATGAACACAAGTACAAACCAAGTACAAACCTCAAATTTATTCATACAAGCTTCTTGCAATAGACGCTCTCAGTCTCTCCTCCAAAGCGACAGTATCCACGATTTCGGTCACAGGGTCTCAAGCTCCACTATCATGACACCGTACTCACGATGAACCGGATTGATCGTTGCAACAGTCTTCCAGTATGATGGTTTCTGTCCAACTTTGACTCGGAGTTCATCTGCGTCCATAGAGCTAGATTGCTGCCCTTGGACTTCTCTGGCATCGACATTCATACACTGGATCCTCTCCAGCTTGTTTTTTTTTCTTCCCTCAATCGAGACAGTAGCTTCGCACGCGGATCAGCTTGAGGGCAGCTGAGACACGAATCATTGTTGACGTTCCCACGTGAGTATGGTGGGTACGATGCGCTTCTATATGTTACATTAATGGACATGATTAGATAAAGCTGATCGAACCTTGACAAAAAGTATTTATGGATCAGTGAATTATGTGAATGCTAGATAGGTGATAAAACATACGAGTCGTAAGGATTAATGTTGAGGGATGAATCGGAGTACACCAGGTTGGAGGAGATACACCACAAAATCTTTCTACCACAGCAATTAATTTGAGGTAGTTGCTATTATAGAACTGGATGCTAGAGTGAAGGTAGGAATGACTTGAATTTCGTTATTAGAACTTAAGGCGTCAGAAACCAGATGCAAAGCTACTTCAGATTCGATCGCAGCTCCAAGAAGATTATTTGGCAAGGCCTGATGAGTCTTTGGTGTTGCCATTGGACTAGCTTTGTTCCATCAATCACATGGACATTGAAGATGAGATGATCGTGAAGGTGGACAATTCTCACCAGTGACATCTGATTTCCTAGCCTATGATATTGTGTATTATACGAACAATCGATTATCGATCACTTCGATAGAAAGATATGTTCGATCAAATGATAATGAATTCCTGCAGGGCATCTAATTCCTCGTAGAAGTCATCAAAGCTTTCGGGGACATTGAAAGAATCATTGAATACCCCGGAGAATTTAGAGAGTACATGGCGGTGCTCGTGCTCATCTGCATACTGAGTCACTGAAGCTGATTTACATGGTGTCATCAGATGGGACAAAATGAAGATCCTTGGGAATGACTCCTGCAGATATAGAATGTTCGGAATTCGTGTGGTATAGTTGTCACGGCATTGAAAAGGCGAATCCTCCGTTTTAGGTGTCAAGAAGAGGTTATCCTCTATGTAGGTTAGATTAGAGAGACTTACACTATGAATTGACAAATATACAAACCTCCTTCTCTTTTCCCTTCTGAGAGATGGATGGTTCTCCAGTACTCTCTACCAAAATTCTCGTTGCATCATGACCCCGAAAATGATGCAGCTGGCTCTTGCTGTTGGCAGTCAAGTGAGATGTTCGATGGATGCAGATTTAACTTACAATGACGGTGTGACAATCGATCGTGTGTCAGGGGTCTCGGTGTTGATTCCACCTGATTGTTGGTGTCGCCTAAACTCTGTTGTTTCAGAAATTTCGGGCCGCCCAGATGCAAGTGAGCCTAAAGTCCGCCCCTCGAGGTGACACAACCCTCTGGGCATCCGCCTTGACCCCTCACGCGTTTGCTCAGGTGGTGGAGATATGTTGAGCGGATGTTCATACTAATTTGTTCGTATTAGTGAATATTCATAACAAGACGAAATGGCACACCTGGACAACACTGTCATACACAAAAAGGTTACGATATGGTGATCGAACATATGAATACACCTCTGCAAGGACAATGACAGTTGTTCATCAACATCAATTAGAGTTGTGCACTACCATGAGCAAAGTGTTCGGCGCGAAGATGTATGTTGTCCGATTCATGATGAGTATCCATGTCCAAAAACTCAGCTAACAGCTTCACCGCCGATTCTGACCGTATATCCATAGATTTCATCAGGGAAATGACGAGATTTGTCAAGAACTATTCTGGTGAGCAGATCTCACGACACCGTAGCTCAGTTACTGACATACCTCTACATCGAGACCGGGCCAGACCTGAAGTTCTCTCCTTAAGAATGAGGTTGTTCGAGAAATCAAGTCCAAGGATGCTGCGAAGCGCGCGGGCGTGGGATACGGGCGGTATTTGGTGAACGAGTTAGATGCAACGTGCTAATTAGCGCTGATCAGACTTGAAAAAACCTGGGGCAATGTATCTTCAAATGCATACTTTTGCATATAGTTCGTGTTTATAAATCCATCTCCGAGTAGCGATAGAGAGCTCGAGTTCGTTATGTTCATTGTTCTCCCGCCACTGCCTCTCACGGTCTCGTCTTCTCCGGCGAGCTGTATTTCGCACTTCTATTGCTGCTGCTGTCTGCGAAGGCAATAACGGTTGTGGAGATGAGATTCTCAATTGGATGAGATGATGTTTATGATAGTCAAATCGCGTCCGTATGTCGTGGATAACATAGTCTCCAAATGTCCGTGTACATAGAGGACAACGACGCGATTGCGCTATTTTTTATCCTGTAAGCCAGCAGATAGTTTGAGATCCAGCGAACAAATACCTGTCCAGATTATCAGACAGTTGAAACAAAATTCGTGCGAGCACTTCGGAATAATTGTTCGATCCTCCATCGGCTGTAAACAGATGCTACAATTCACATCCAGTTCGTCTATCTGTTCTTGAACTTCCACAGAAAAATCTTGATTTTGTTGCATTTCAACGCTCTTTGCAGATGGGCTGCCAGGCATGCTGGTCGGAGATAAGTTTCAATTACTAGGTGGATGATTTGTGTGACTCACCAGATGACTAATACATCATTCTGACTAAGCAATCACTAGTCACGTGACTATATTTCCACTAATCAGCTGACATACTTTCGACCCTCAATAATGCCCAAAATGTTATGATTTGTTGAGTTTTCAGCATAACAGTGAGAGCATTACATCACAGTAGAAGAGAATGATCTACTAGTCTTACATACTATAGCCTCCACATAAGCACAAATTGTGACTGGGTTATCTCCTAATGCACATGTACCAGTCCATTTCGACACTGATCAACTTCTGCTGATCCCTGACTGAAATCAATATTTTGGGAATTATCTGAGTGCAATTATGACCAGAAAATTGATATATTAGCTCTGGAAAAGCATATTGAGCTCCAAATGAGTTACAAATTTATTTGAGAAGTTAAGCTTGAGAAATCAATGTGTCTTATGTGCTATTTAGTTTGCTTTTTGGCTCCAAGAAGTCATCAGATCAGGCTGATTAACAGAGGGAAATGAGATCCACGCGCAAACACCTGTGCCAATTCAGCTTCTCAAATAAGCTTTTACATTTTTCCAGAGTTGATATGTTAAAATTATACTTGAGCTTGAAGAGAGGCAGTGCCAACCACCGGTGTATTACGTCAGTCCAAACGATTCTAACCATTCAGATGTGTCACACATCGATGGCGGCATGGCCGCAGTATTCGGAGATGCCATGTTGTAGAGCCTGTTGTGGCCATACTTGTGCCACGGAAGTCGAAGACAGCTAATGTGAGGGATGTTCCCAAAGATGGGGTTTCATAATGTAAGGTATAATGTAAGGTCCTATAAATGGAAAATGTCTTCCTAGTATTAACTGATGATAGGCTCATAAAACCTGAGTCTATTTACTATCCCTCCTATCACATCCTTTCCTCAACATCCTACCTCAAGAGGGTAATTGTGAAACTATTTGAGAATTTATTGTAGTCCAGAAAACCCGAACTCGCGTCGACGAAGGAATGAGCGTCTTCAAAGACATTGCCCAGTTGACCCAAAAGGGTGCCAAACATGCCCGAGCTGAAATTATTGGTTCGTCACTGAGTGCTCAATCAAAGGAATTAACTATCTTACGATAAACTAGGCCTCCTGAACCCAAATCGTGTGTAGCCATGTAACGCAGCTCGTCTCACTCAGTTTATCGTCGTCTTTAGGGCGTCACGACGAACCCGAAGAGCAAGAGCAGGACAGGATTCGAGAGGAAATAAAAGCAAGTCATCGATTTCATAGTTTTGCGGGAGAGAGGACTGAGAACATCGCTAAATGGTGCGTCCGCGATTGGTCGAGTGCTATATTATTCATCTGGTGTAGGCATATCGACGGTCACGATTATATGTGGGCAGTCTCGGAAATGCTTTTGAGTGCAAAAGAGGCCATTTTCATTCTTGTATGACTTAGTCTGAGTGCGCACCTATCCGAGAAAAGCTGAACACTAATCTAGGATTGGTGGCTTACACCCGAATTATACCTCCGTCGTCCCGCGGCAAAATTTCCCGACTATAGACTTGATAGAATTCTTAAACACAAGGCTGAGGAAGGGGTCATGATTCATGTTATTGTCTACAAAGAGGCGAGTGCCATTTCTTTTATTCGTCCCTACTATTCCTTAATTATTGGGACCTAGGTGACCCAAACCATGAGGATGAGCTCCAAACACACCAAGGTGATTGGGGCAACTTTCTGCAAGACTCGATTACTCATCCATCTCAGAGCACGTTAGAGAACTTGCACCCTAACATTAGCTGTATGCGACATCCTGACCATATTGGAGCGAAGGGTCGTGAAATTCATTCCTGGATGACCAAGTCTGCTAAATAATTTATCTTATAGACAGCGTTCAATTTTGGTCACACCACGAAAAGGCAAGCCAAGCAGGGTTCTTGTATAGTGTTTCTCATCATTCAAATTGAATCTGGCAATAGGTTGTTGTGGTTGACAACCATTATGCAGCGATTGGAGGTCTTGATCTCTGCTTCGGTCGATGGGATACCCACACCCACCCCCTTGCCGATGTCCACCCCACTAACTTCTCCAAAACAGTCTTCCCAGGTCAAGATTACAATAACGCCCGCATAATGGACTTCCAAGATGTCTATGACTACGCTAGCAACCAGTTGTCTATTTTACAAAGTGCTCGCATGCCTTGGCATGATGTAGGTTTGCTTAACTCTGTCTCGACTTCAGTGTTACTCATGAATATCATGTAGGTTCATATGACCTTCACAGGACCAGCTGTCCTGGATGTTTGTCAACATTTCGTGGAACGGTGGAACGAAATCAAGAAGCGAAAGGTCAGCTCGATTTAGATGTATTTTGTTGCTTAGATACTCAGCGATCGGGTATATCCGCGCTTCAGTATCGCAATGAAGAGTAAGTCACTTGCCTGTGCTCTCTTATCCTTGATCTTATTCATATACTCTTCTTGTAGGAAGTGGCCTTGGTTGGCTCTTCCTCTTACGCCTGAAGATGCACCCGACGAGGCTATCTCCCGTATGGAGTTGAATTTTCTTTTTCGATCATCCACTCACTCCTTAGCACTAGAACACCCTCATCTAAGAAGGTGGGGTGCCATCGGTCATAAGTACAAGCAACGATGGCATGGTCATCATGCGAATGAACCGGGTTATGCTATTACAAAGAACAGCACCTGCAATGTTCAAGTCGTACGCAGTGTTAGTGACTGGTCACATGGTGTTCTCACCGAAGCTAGCATTCAGAACGCCTGTAGGTCCCTATCTCAGTAAGCTATTATAATTAGTGCTGAGTTGGTTCAGATTGCAAGTTGATCGAAGATGCTGAACACTTCATCTACATTGGTACATACTCGATTTACCCTAGAATGTTCTCACCTCAACTTCAATTTATCAATAGAGAATCAGTTCTTGTACGCCATTATGCCCAGTACGCGGATGACTCTTTACTGACCAATGTTTAGTATCTCTGCTACGAAAACAGGCGGTGTCGTTGTCAACATGATTGGAAGAGCTCTGGTTGATCGCATTATTCAGGCAGCCAATGCAGGCAAGAAATTCATGGTTGTCGTTGTGATTCCCGAAGTTCCAGGATTTGCAGGAGATGTCAAGAATGAGAGTTCATTGAAAATCATCATGGCAGCCCAATATCGGACCATAAACCGAGGAGGGAGTAGTATCTATGAAAAAATTCGAGAGGCTGGATACGAACCGTGAGTTTCGTCCTTCAAAATAGAATACGATATGACAAGGCGACTCAGGATGGATTTTATTCGATTCTACCACCTCCGCTCCTATGATCGGATCAATGCACCCCTCAGTCGGTTTCTTCTGCTTCATTTTCACCACAATCCCAATGACTAATATCCAGGATCTTACATTGAACAAGCCGAGCGTCGTTCTGGTGTCAAATTCTCCCAGGCACAGATCGCTCTTAGCCGTAAATGGGTTAATGGTGATACCTTAACTACCCAGAGGACTGTTAAAATTAGAACTCTTGAGGAGACTACTGAAGGTTTGGTGCCCACTGACAAGACAGATAACCTTGTTCAAGAATTTCCAATCCCCGCGAGCGAGGAGGAAGCCGATGAGACGATCCACAGATTTGAGGAGGGTGCAAAAAGTATCCGAGGTGACGAGAACGTTTCAGACAATGTATCTCAGCACATGTTGCATGATAATTCTAGTCTCTGGGACGAGCTGTGGTTGGGTACTGACCAGGAGGAATTGGACTCGTGCGTATCTGATGTCTTTTTCAAGTTTCACATCTTGTATTGCTGATTCCCATCTCTAGATACGTCACAGAATTATTGTACATACATTCCAAACTGATGATTATCGATGATCGTCGGGTCATTGTCAGTGACGAAAATGTTCATAATTAAATATAATGACAGACTAATCTTACCTCTAGATTGGTTCCGCCAACATTAATGATCGTAGCCAGAAAGGCGATGGAGATTCTGAAATTGCTGTCGTCGTTGAGGATACCGACATGATTGAATCAACAATGAACGGCGAATATTACTCTGTCGCTCGCTTCGCCTCCACGTTGCGCCGAAAGCTCTATCGGGGTTTGTAGATGGGGTTTTAATAACCAATGAGCTGCTCACGTATGCATTTGCTTCTACCAGAGCATCTTGGCCTCATTAGGCCTCAAATGCCCAATGGTAACCCGCATCTTGACGATTTCATGAAACCAGCGCCTTGGCCTAACCCAGACGAGACATCTGAATACGAGGATCGCCTTGTCGCTGATCCTATGGCAGTCGAGACCGATCGGCTCTGGAAGGAGACTGCTCACAAGAATCGAGAAATATTCGGCGAAATTTTTAGGACTGTCCCAACGAACATTGTTAGGAACTGGAAGTCCTATGATGTACGTTAATTTTCTTTGGTTCCCTGGATCCTATTTGACTTTCACGATATCCCTTATCAGAATTATGTTCCTAATGTAAAGACGGGCCATGTTGCACCTGGCGTTACGCTCCAACGTCTGAAGGAAAGATTGAGTCAAGTTAAAGGAGCGCTGGTCGAGGCCCCTCTGGTAAGTTGAGCTCTTACTTGGAGTTCATCCGTTCTCCTGATATTGGTTTTTCAAAAAGGACTTCTTGATTGACGAGAGGGATTTTGTTTCGGGACCAGAATGGAGCGGTTTAAATCCAATCATGCCAGTCTACATTTGATACATACTATCTGAATTGCAAAGATATTTCTATCTAATAATAGACGCTAACAATACGAAATTGGTGGGTCCAATGATAGATTTACAAGATTCTCACATGAAGCTTTTAAACCCAAAGGACAATTGACGGTGCTACATGCTGAAGATACCATCTTCTCGTCGTTTACTTTGTCTGGGATGAGCAAGCACAGAAGCGAGACCGAGCCCAACTGTTAGGCCAATCGCCACTGAAACAAGCTTCATCGCTGTCTGAAATCCTGCAATATAGGATGTTGTTGATCCAGAAGCTTGCTGAGAAGCGTAACTGAGGAGACCATCGTTTCCAAGCCCAGAAGGCAACTGAAATAGAATCCCAGTGATCTTTTAAAACAATAATACGGAGACATTTATCAGCCCGATTGATTGAAATTTGAACGAGCGACCTCTCAAAGGATTAAGTACACACCATCACGACAAACGCGTTACTACCAGAGAATATTCGAGCGTAAATGTTGGCAACAATTCCAACAGCAAATGCTCTACAGCATTCAATGTATCAGAGATGACCACAAGCGTCAACACTACCGATAGGGGTACTCACCCGACCGCAGCAGTGATGTCGCTCTGACCAACAAACTTCGTGCCCGTGAAGTAATTTGTTACCCAACCTATGCATGCTATGATAACAAGAAGGGGCTGGAATCCGCAGGTTAGGTGTGAGAAGGGCGGTAATCTGAAACAGACTAACCAGTTCTTTTCGGTTACAAGGAGCTTGATTCCTCATGCTCAGGAACAAAGAATAGAGTGGTACTGTAAGGAATGCTATTCAGAAGCAAAGTTAGCACTGTAAATCGTATGGATTAGGTTAACAGCTAACCCCAAAATTGGCTCGGCGTTCTTTGATACCAGGGTCCAGCTGAATGGTGGGTCAAGGTACACGAATAATCCTCCGCACCAAAAACTTCGGTGTGCGTGAATTTTTCAAAGCATGAAGCGCCGATTGCAAAGCCAAATCCCAAGAACAACGCATACATGATTGCAAACAAAATGCGGGTAGATCCAGAGATAATTCTCCGTGACATGATCTCCAGTGACCCTGTCAAAACAAGCAATCCCTGGATACCATGCGTATGCGCGCTTGAATCATCTCAGTTCAATATCGCAACTGACATGCTCACAGGTAGGATCAAAACCACAGAACTTGACGCAATTGCAGAATAGCAAAAACGACGTGTTGCAGCCAGAGCGGCAGCCAGAAAACTAAAAAGTGCGGTGATCGTAAACCTTGAGTGGCGTTAGCGTGTAGGCTAACGAGCAGTATTCGCCACAAACTCAAAAATATTTGCATATAGAACGTGGTACGAGCTGAGTTGTTGAAGTCCGACAAGCAAGGCTCCAAGGGGGTATGCCATGAGAGCATCAACAAAGCTTCCACCAAAACTAACCGTGCAGATGGCAGACGAACACATGCCCCCTATCAGGATCTGCTGCCACCAGTTGTAAAACGGCTTTCTGCGCATCAAACCATCCAGCTGAGCGGATGCATCAGCAACGTACATCTCATCATGTGTGACCTGGTCTATTTCAGTATTGTATTTTATTTGAAACAGATGCAACTCACTTTCCAATATAATTGGTATGCGTCCGAGAGTTTCCCAAGATCAAGAGCGCTGGTTTGTCTGATAATTTTGACATGACTCGTCCCAGTGGAGTCATCATCGAAGCTGATGATGAAGTTGTCTGGGAAGTACACAACACATAAATCAATTTCTAGGACCCGAGCTGCGCATTGAATCTGGGATTGAAGG
>Ga0153942_1000601_pt1 | contig 14244 bp, 11 predicted proteins | sample TSNJ026MetaG_FD_104731 | JGI IMG/M metagenome (GOLD analysis project Ga0153942, IMG submission 104731) | Attine ant fungus gardens microbial communities from New Jersey, USA - TSNJ026 MetaG | ecosystem: Host-associated > Fungi > Mycelium > Unclassified | place: USA: New Jersey, Brendan T. Byrne... | reverse complement strand
TTTGGCGAATATTTTAATCACAGGATATGATGAAGTATTTAAACTGGTAAAAAAACAGGGATTTTACTACATTGAGGGCATAATTGCTATATTTTATCCAGATGAGGCAGAAGAGATATTAGAGGTATTCAGACTAATAAATAGGTATTTGCGTAATAGAGATGGTATAAAGATTATTCATATAGTAAAAGTGAATGTTTTTTTTAGTAATCTGGAAAAAACGATAACAGAGCTTATCGAAGGACCAGTGACAACTATTGAGGCATTACTTTCATGAGGGAGGAAATGTATGTTCAAAGAAAAAATGGTGACACCTGCGATACCGGAAAGAGTATATGCATTGTGTAAAATAGTAGAGAAGAAGCCAATAACTAACTCAGCTCTTAAGGACAAAATGGAGCCTGACTTTTTGAAGAATGGAGATACCTTGTATTATGGAGACTATAGAAGAGCGGCAGAAGAATTGGGATTAATTATTGTTTCTGATAATCTTATCTCATTAGGTGTTGAGTCCAAGGTATTGAACTCCATTGATAGCATGCGTGCATATATAAATATGAAATTGGAAGCATTTAATGACGGGCAGTTTTATGCTGTTACAAGAGTTTTCTTTAATATGGGAAATGAGGTGCTAAACGGAGAGAAAAATGTTGCTGCAATGGGTCCTATGTTTTCTCAAAAAACAGATCGACCAGTAGATGCCATGGCAATGCACGCATGGAGATTCTGGGTTTCGTTTTTGGGTTTTGGTTATTTGCAGAATATGTTTTTTATTCCCAATGCGAATACTTTTCTACGAGATATAATAAGCGGCTCAGCTTTGGAAAAAGGCAAAAGATATTCTACAACCGATTTTGTTGAAGCAATAAGGCCTTATTGTAATATTGTGATTGATCCGGATCCAACTAATAGAAAATTCAACTATGGTGTTTCAAATGGGCTAAGAACACTACATGATGCTGATTTTATAAAAATGGAGCACATTATGGATCAAAAAGACTTGTGGAATTTATACCCAATGAATGCCCACCCTTTAAGTACAACAATAACAAATATTACAATATGTAAGTAGTAGGAGGAATTTTATGAATTCACAGATTGCAATGGTAAGAATCTCAAATGTGGCAAAGACAGATTCTATCACTGCTTCACAGGGTGATTTTTTGGCAACGCATGTAGCAATTAAGCGACTTCTAGTATTGAATAAATTTGATGTAATGCCCGCAAGTGGAAAATTTTATTCGGAAGAGAATGTATATAAAAAATATATTATTAACCCACAAAATCAACATCAATTCATTGTTGTATACGGTCAGAGTGGTACCGGAAAGTCTCATTTGATTAGGTGGTTAGAGGCTAGATATTCTCAAAACAAACCGGATGATGAAGTGTTGCTATTCATTCGTCGTAGCGATAACACTCTGAAGGGAACAATTAGGCAGCTATTGGAGAAGCCTGAGGTACAGGGAATAAATAATCGAGAAGTTTATGAAAGACTAGTAAAGGCCTCAGTATCAATCGATGAAAACAGACTAAAAGACATGATTTATCATAATTTCATTATTGAAATACATAATGATAATGATGAACGTGATATCAAAATAACGAATGTAAAAAGAAAACGATTGGAAGCTTTTTTAAATAATGAAATTGTGCATGATTATTTAATGTCTGAAAGAGGACCAATTGAAAGAATGTATTCTAAGATCGCAGAGCATACGCTAGTAGATAGAGATACTATTGCCCAATTTGAACCTGAGGACTTCTATGTGACGGCAGATTTGTCAGATAGTATCAAAATGGCTGGAGCAGATCCAAAGGCAGAAAAGATGGTTCGTGAATTAATGGCAGACGAGTCAGGTAAGAATGAGGCAAAGAAAATTACTGAATATATGAATCAGTTTGTAAATGATGTAATTCAGCGATGCGCAGGGATTGAGCCAGGAGATTTCAGGCAGGTATTTCAAGATATAAGAAAAGAGTTATATAGATTAGGAAAAAATCTCACATTGTTTATTGAAGATGTGACATCATTTACTGGCGTTGATGGTGCACTATTGGACGCGCTAATGGAAGAGCACACGGGTGTCCGTAATGGAGAAGACATCTGTAGAATTTCATCAATTGTTGGGACTACAGGAAACTATTTACAATATAATTTTAAAGATAACCATAAAGATAGAATTACTAAGTATGTGTATATTCCAAGTGATGTTCTGGATGAAACAGGATTATATGAATTCGTAGGAAAGTATTTAAATACTATGTCATTACCAGCAGAAAAGGTAAATGAATGGCTTAAGAATCATGCAAATCCGGAGGAGTATCCTATACATGATATTACGGATGGAGAGAATTGGGAATATGCGGAATGTGAGTACGATAAAAAGCTCTGTTTATTTCCGTTTACAAAGAGAAGCATTCTGTATTTATACGCAAATAGTTTAACAAAGGGACATCAAACACCTAGATATATTCTTAGAGATATTATTGAACCTATTGTGAATGATATTTTATACAATAAGGAAAACTTCCCGAGCGTAAAATATAATATTGCTAATATAAATACGACATTAAGTTTCATGATTCATAATCAAATAAAAGATGAGATACAATCAGATAGAATACTTCGATTCATGAGTATATGGGGTGATGGAAAAGCAGAACAATATGCACAGGATGGGGTATCATATATTGCTTCAATTCCAAAGATGTTATATGAAGAAATAGGGCTTCCAATAATAGATCTTAAAGTAGTCAAGGCCAGGACTGGAGATGGGACTGAAACCGGGGATGGGACTGGAAGCAGGATCAAAACTGGAGATGACGTAGGAGCCGGAACTGGTTCTGATGTAGTAGTTTCACCAGACAAAATCAAAAGAGTAAATGAAGTTAATAAAACATTGACGAATTGGACAACAGGAAAATCAATTGATGTGTCAACAACAGGTGGAATATCAGGTATTATTCGAGCTGCGAAGGAAGATATGTGTAGTTATTTGTTTTCTGCAATTAATTGGCAAGCTCACGGAGTATCAATGGACAATATCAGCAAGGTCAAAAAATCTTCTGCTAAGTTAGTTATTTTTGAAAATCAGACTAAAGGAAATGGATTTTATGTTTTACCAGCAAATTGGAATAGTTTAAATGTCATTAGTGCATTTGTGCGTTGGAGAGAGTACGGAAATAAAAGTTGGAATTACCCCGAGTCCGATTTTGATACTTTTTTAATCACATCATGGACAGTTTCTGTTGAAAAGAAATTACTTAATGCTGTGAATGAATATAAGAAAGGTATTGATGTGAATTACATAGATGCCGCTATTGCTGCTGAAGTGTATCGTCTTATTATTGCTGGAGAGTTTCGAGAGAGATCTCTAAAGAATTTAACGGTACAATGCTTATTTGACAGCAAGCCGAATAAAGCGGTAGAGAATAGTCATAGCAACGAATGGAATGCATTGTTAATGGTAATGAAACAGAAAGATGCAGATCAAACAAATAAAGATACAGTTCGTCAGTATTTCAATATAATACAAGGAAGTGGAGGATCCCTTGTGGTTTTAGATGGAATCAGGCTTTCCAGTGCATTTCGGAGAATCAAAACTAATAAATTGGTAATTCCGGAAGATGAGCAGCAAACAGATGATATGGTTAGGCTGAGAAAAGATGTATATTCTTACTTACGAGATATCACTGATCGCTTGGATGGTGTCGCCAAAGAAGAAGTTTTGATTGCCCGGAGAAAAATTCAAATAATATATGACTATTTTGAAGAGAATATTATTGAAGAAGCGGTTATTACTGAACTTGTGTCAAGAGTGAAGTTATTCTATGAGGAAATAAACAAGACGCAAATCAACATTCCGGTTGTTTCAACAGATAGGGTTAATAAAACGGCAATTCAGATTGAAAAAGCGTTGCATGATATATCAGAGGTTCTGGATGAAGATGATTTGTTATCTACAATTATGACTTTCTCCGGGGATCCCGTTTCAACACTTAATCCGTTAATTGAGTTACTAGAACAACTTGATAAAGACGTGGCAAAGGTTGAGAAGGAAATAGCCAAAAGAAAATTGACAGTGAGTGATCCGGCAGATGAAACAGATGTCTTAAATAGATACCAACTTGAACTAAAATCAATTGATGATGATATTGATATGATGAGAGGCGAGGAGGTGAATGCATGATTATTAGTGTGCTTGATCAAAAGATAAAAAATATGAGGGATTTACAACGGTTGGAAAGTCTTCAAGCAAATAAAGAACAGCAGGAAACCACAGATGAAAAGTATCGCAGACTGGTTACAAATACCCATCAACTTGTTTCGGTAATTGCGTATTTAAAAAAAAGCACAGAGATTGAACAAGAGGAAAACACAAAAAACAAACTTTTGGAACTGTTATATGAGTTGAAAAAGGCAACTGAATCTGGCCTGGTGGACAAGGATATGATGGCATCATCTGAAGCCAGATTGACGGTGATTCAGGTAGAATGCAGGAAAAACTGGGTAAAACAATATGCCTTGCTGACAAGTGCAAGAGTGAGTACGCTTAAAGTTATTTCGGGAATAAATCCTGAAAAGGTTTCATCGTGCTTACGGGACATTCAGAAAGCAGAGAGCTGGAATACTGATATTGCCGTCTTTAAAACAATGGTGTCAGGGCTTGAATCCGCAGATCAGTTGATTACAAATCTTGGACTAAATCAAGAGATTATTCCGTTCTTACAGAATATGAACCAAGGAAGAGCAACATTGGCAGATTTAACTGAAGGGGTTTTGAGCTGGATAAAAGAAGAAAACTTAGAGCCCCAAATTAGACTTATATTTAGGTCCGGAAACCGAGTGTAACTAACTTAGGGAAAAACATATTGCTTTTTAGTACCACCAGGGATATACTTAAGTATATCCCTGGTGGTTTTATAGGAGAGAATAATGGAGTACATTTACAGGTTTCCTGTTGTAAAAGGTTTTCAGGCTGGAAAAGAGTACTATATAGCAATGGTACCTTTGAAAATGTTGTCACGATTATTTCCGGCAGATGATGAGGAGTATGTTCTTCCGGAATATCGAGCGCAGAGAAAATTAAATATGGTCAGAATTCCTGTTATAAGCAAGTATATTGTAGAAAATAGAGATTCATATGTATTTTCCGCTCTTGCTGCATCTATAGATGGTCAATTTAAATATGTCGGAAATGAGAAGAATTCCGATACAGGTCTCATAGAAGTATCGATGGATGCAAAGTTTCTTATTAATGACGGACAACATAGGAAATCCGCGATTCTTGATGCTTTAAGAGAAGACCCTTCGTTAGGGGATGAGACAATTTCAATTGTATTTTTTGCTGACGAAGGATTGACAAGAAGCCAACAGATTTTTACCGACCTAAATAAGAATGCTGTAAAGACTTCCAATTCAATTTCCGAATTATATGATTCAAGAGATGAAATGGCGGTAATAACTAGAAATGTTATATGGAATATTGAATTCCTCAATTCATATACAGATAAAGAAAAAGATATTTTAGGAAAATACTCTTCAAGTCTGTTTACATTGAATACTTTTTATACAGCAAATAAATCTATTATCGGGAGAGGGCAAGAAACTGATACTGAAGCTTTTTTGCTGGAATTTTGGAATATCGTTGTTAATAATATGCAGCAGTGGCAAGAGTTACATCATAAAAAAATAACTAAAGTAGATTTAAGAGAGAATTATATAGCAACACAAAGCATTGTTATTCAAGCACTTGGAAGAGTTGGAAATTATTTTTACATAAATAGAGATTTAAATATGATAGACTATTTGAAAAAGATAGACAGTATTAATTGGAACCGTAATGCTAGACAGTGGTATTTGAGAGCTATAAGTAAAAGTGGTCGAATTATTACAAATAAGAAGGCTGCGTTGTTAATATCCAATGTAATTAAGAATGAAATTGGTATTCCGCTATCTTATGAGGAAGCAGATGCGGAAGAAACATATAAAAAAATATTAAATAAGTAATGAAGTGGGGCTAAGATGGGGAACATAACAAAAGATACAATAAATGGAATGATAGAGACGATCCAGAATCTATACATGGCAGATGATATCCCATGGATGATTGGATACTCCGGTGGTAAGGATAGTACAGCGGTATTGCAACTTGTCTGGTTAGCTATAGAAGGATTACCTGCTAAGGATAGAACAAAACCTATACATATTATGAACACGGATACTTTAGTTGAGTCGCCAGTGGTTTCTAAATGGGTTGAAAGATCTCTAGAAGCCATGAAGAAAAAAGCGGAAGAAAATGAATTGCCATTTATTCCAGAGCGATTGATTCCAGCGTATGATAATACCTTTTGGGTTAATCTAATTGGAAGAGGATATCCTTTTCCACGTATGAAATACAGATGGTGTACTGATAGATTGAAAATTCAGCCGGTAAATAACTTCATTAAGAATAAAATTGCGGAACATGGTGAGGTAATACTTGTTCTTGGGACAAGAAAGCAAGAAAGCACTCGAAGAGCAAGAACAATGCTTAACTTAGAGAAGAAGAGGGTGAGAGAACTTCTCAGTCCAAATCCAACATTAGCAAATGAGTTGGTTTTTTCTCCATTGGAATTATGGACGGATGATGATGTTTGGGTGTTTCTGATGCAGTATAAAAATCCATGGGATTATTCCAATATGGATCTTATGACAATGTATAGAGGGGCAACAGCGGACAATGAATGTCCGCTTATGATTGATAAAAGTCTGCCATCGTGTGGAAAAAGCCGGTTTGGGTGTTGGGTGTGCACAATGGTTGAACGTGATAAATCTATGGAGGCAATGATTGCAAATGACGAGGAAAAAGAGTGGATGGTACCGCTGTTAGAATTTCGAAATCATTTTGGCAACGTTGAGGGAGATAGTGATAGAAGAAGTTTTAGAAGAATGCAAGGAAACTTACAAGGAAATTATGGAAAATTATTTCATGGACCGTACAAAAAAGAAGTCAGAGAGCAATGGCTTCGTGAACTTCTTGAAATCCAGAAAGATATCAACAGAAATGGACCAGAAGACTTCCGTGATTTAGAGTTGATTAGACTTCAGGAACTTCGTGCAATACGAAGAATTTGGGTGAAAAAGAAACATGAATTCGATGATTCTTTACCAAGAATATATGAAGTGGTAATGGGCAAGGAATTTGATGATCCTGAGTGGATACATAACGAAAGCTTTGGAAAAGATGAATGGGATATTTTGAAGGATGTATGTGAGAGACTGTATCCAAATGAAGAATTAGCATTTGAAATGATGTATTCAATAATAGACATTGAGAATAATGCAACTAATGTTAATCTTAGAAAAGGAATTTTGAACAGTTTGAGTGTTACTATTGGAAAGACATTTTATAAAGACGAGGAAGATGCAACCGCGTATTATACTGCCAAAATGGTTAGAAAAAAGGAAAATGGTGGAAAATACAATGAAAAGTTCTTGAACTATCAAACAGAAGTATCTGAATATGAAGAATCAGAGGAAGAGGATTCATGATAATAAAAAAATTAACTATGCATAATTTTGGAGTATACGCAGGAACAAATACATTTAATTTTTTGAGTGATAAACCGATAGTTCTCATTGGAGGAATGAATGGACGTGGAAAAACAACATTCGTTGAGGCTATTCTATTGTCACTCTATGGTTCGAATTCCTTTGCATATATCGAAAGCGACTATAAATCATATAATCAGTACCTGCGTTCATATGTAAATCGCAATGACCTAAGTCAGACATGTTATGTTGAACTGGAGTTTGAAATAAATAATGGTATAAAAGAAAAGTATCTAGTTAGAAGAGAATGGAATATCCCAACTAAAAAGACTAAGGAGACAATTTCTGTTCAAAAGGATGAAACAGAAGATGAATTCTTAAGTGATAACTGGGCAATGTTTGTAGAGAACATCCTGCCAAGTGCATTATCTAGTTTTTTCTTCTTTGATGGAGAAAAAATAGCGAACATGGCTGTTGATGGAACGGATGATCAGCTAAAAGATTCAATCCGCTCTATGCTAGGAATTACCGTTTTAGATGTTCTTAATAATGATCTGCTTCGTAATCTAAAGAAATTAGGGAAAAAAAATGAGAGCAATAAAGAAGCAGAGGAAGTTCAGTGGTTAAGAGATGAAAAGGATTCTGCAATTAAAGAACTGCGTGAGATTGATGCAAAAATACAGGAAATAGAGGATGATATTGCTGTGGATAATAGTCAATTGAATTCTCTGCATCAAAAATATACTGCAAAGGGTGGGGGTGCAGTTGAGCAAAGACAGCAGTTAATGCAGCGACGATCACAATTGGGGGCTGAATATACTGCAGCAGAAGATGGTTTGTTGAGTTTGGTGGCAGAAGAACTGCCTTTATTATTAGTGAGAGATTTGATAACTGAAATTAAGTTACAGGCAGAAGATGAACATGATGAAGCGATCCTTCAGCAGTCGCTATCCCAAATTAATGAACTATTTTCCGCATTTGAGGCAAATTATAAAGGAGACGCAGAGTCAAGTAAAAATTTTCTGCGGTATATCGAGCATAGCGTGAAAAGTAATGTCTCTGAACCAGTGTATCAACTATCAGATCTGGCACTGTTCCAAACGAATATATTATCAGAAAGTAAAATTGAAGAAGCAAAGAATTCAGCACGCAAGGCTTTGGCTGAAAAGAAGAAACTGAAGAAGAAAATAGACGAACTGGATAGTTACTTATCTGCTGATGTAAACGAAAAAGAAGTCGCGGATATTTATAATAAGATAAAAAAAATAGAGCATGTCCTTATTGATAAGCAGGTGAAATTAACAGCACTCCAGCAAAAAAGGGTTGCCATTAATTCGAGGGTTATTTCTTTAACGTCTGAATTTAATAAACGTGTTGAAACATATTTATTGAATGCCGAGTTACGAGATGAGTCTGACAGGAGCATTAAGTACACTAATATGGCGATGCATATCCTTGAAGAGTATATGGTGGAATTGCAAAAACGCAAGACGGGAGTTTTGGCAGATACGATTACATCTTGTTACAAAGAGTTAGCAAACAAAAAAAACCTAATAGAGAGTGTTAAAATTGATGCAAAAACGCTTGATCTTAAGTATATTTTTGTGGAAGGTAAAGAAATACCGAAAGATTTTTTGTCTGCAGGAGAAAAGCAGCTAATGGTTATTGCAATTCTTTGGGCCCTAGCGAAATGTTCAAAAAAGAAGTTGCCGGTAATTATAGATACTCCGCTATCAAGATTAGATTCATTACACAGAACAGCTCTCATAACAATGTATTTTCCGAATGCAAGTAAACAGCTAATTATTCTGTCCACAGATTCGGAAATTGACAGAAATTACTATCAGCTTATGGAAGAACACGTTGGCGATGAGTTCACATTAAATTATGACGAAAAAACCAGAAGTACGACAATTAGTCGTGGTTATTTTCAGGAGGAAATATGATAGTAAAACAGGTGCGTTTGTCTCAGCAAGCGAAGGATCAATTATCGAGATTAAAGGGGAAAACAGGTATAAAAAATTGGAATATTTTATGCAGGTGGGCATTATGTTATTCGCTAAGTGAAAAGACTATGCCGACAGATATTCCGAATGCAGCTGATAGTAATTTGGAAATGTCATGGTTTACCTTTGGTGGGGATTACTATGAAATATATGAGGCACTTGTGAAAGCTTGGTGTATCAATATGGGATTATCAACGGATGAAGAAACTGTGGCAAAATACTTTAGGATTAATTTAGAACGTGGAATAGCACATCTATGTGGAACTGGTTTTATTAAGTGCTTAGATGATTTAGTGAAATTGGCGGTGAAGTAAAAATAATGAGTGTATATTTAGATTATAATGCGTCGGCACCAATTGATGGCCGTGTATTAAATTCCATGATTAAGGTGTATAAGGATGACATAGGAAATGCAGATAGCCGAACACACGAGTTTGGTGAACGAGCAAGAAATGTTGTGGAGGATGCTCGTAAACAAGTGGCATCGCTATTAAACATAAACTCATCAGAAGTTATTTTTACTAGTGGTGCTACTGAAAGCAATAATATCGCTATTCAAGGGCTAGAAGAATACGCAAATACTGTTAATAAAAAACATATTATTACGATATCCATTGAGCATAAAGCTGTTTTAGATACTGTGGAAGGAATGAAGCGAAAAGGGTTCGACGTTGATGTTGTGGATCCGGATTTCTCCGGGAGGATAAGAGTAGAAGACATCATCAGCCGGATAAGACCAGATACACTTCTGGTCAGCGTAATGCATGTGAATAATGAAACTGGAATCATTCAGCCTGTAGATGAGTTAGGAAATGAACTAGAAAAGCGAGATATTCTATTTCATGTTGATGCTACACAAAGCTGCGGGAAGCTGGTCGATGAACTGAGAAACCTGAAATATAACATGCTTTCCTTTAGCGCACACAAACTTCGCGGACCGCAAGGGGTAGGCGTTTTAGTGTTAAAAAAGAAAGCATACAAATTTCCGCCTGTGAAGGCGATAATGTATGGTGGTCAGCAAGAGCACAGAATTAGGCCAGGAACAATACCAGTAGCGTTAGTGGCTGGATGCGGTAAGGCATGTGAGATTGCTGCCAATGAATATAAGGAAAACGAGAAAAAACTAATTGAAATCAAGAATTCTTTGCTTGATATGTTACTTGATTCGAAAATTGATTTTATAGTTAATGGGGATCAAAAGTACTGCCTGAATAACACGATAAATGTGTGTATTGTTGGCATCGTTTCTGAAGCATTGATGCTTGCAACCAAACAGTTTTGTGGTATTTCAAATGGATCCGCATGCACATCAGAGAATTATTCACCCAGTTATGTTCTAACTGCAATGGGATTGCCTAAGGATAGGATTGAAAGCTCTATTAGGATTAGCTGGGGACCTGAAACAGACATTGATGACATTAAAGAAAACTTTTCGAACTTATTAAACGTGGTAAAAGCCATGGTGCAGTAAAGGGATTTTTGGAGGGTACATGGAACTTGAACTAACATCAGATGTGATTTATACAAATAAACTTGATACAGTAAAGTTTGCTAAAATGCTGGATGATCCATCTCAATGTTACAAGTTCTATTGGATGGAAGCAGTAGTGAACCTTGCGGTAACATCAGAAGAGGATTTTACGTTTGAACAAATTATAGACGAAATGATCTGTGAGGCTTGGTATTCTGTCACACAATATCATCTTAAACTTGGACCTACTATCAAAGGAAATACAGAAAACTTTCTTGAACATGCGGTTAAAACTATACAAAGCTGTTCTCAATTATCTCATGGAGCAACAAAGGAGGAAATATTACTGGCTATTAGAGATTGTAATAAGCAGATCAAAGAAGATAAAACCAATCTAACAAATTATGTGCCGTATAGATTACTGTCCTCATTTTTGGATAAGGAAGGTATGTCGCTGCTTGAAAGAAGAGCTTATAAAAGATTGATTATATATATGGAAGAATTGAACAAGAGACAGAATATTTTCTATACAGTTATTGATGGTAGGGGACTGCAAAAGAAAGTGCATATTGACTCATGCTGGAGGTTATTAGTTAGAGATAATTATCCTGTTATTACCAGCTGGATTCAACTAAATAAAATACGGTTTTTGCAAGATAGAAATCCTGGTGTGCCAGGTATTATATATAAGCTCGCTTCAGAAAATGATTGCATTCGCAGATTGGGGCATGCGAGAGATCTATGGAAAGCAACTGTAGAGGTTTGTGGGAAACCGATTTATGACATATACACTGAGGATAATTTAGATATACATAAGTTTGACCTCGATCATTTTGTGCCAAGATCATATATAGCAAATGATGAATTATGGAATTTGACCCCTATGGATAAAAATTTAAATTCCAGTAAAAATAACCGACTTCCAAGTTGGGGAGATTATTTTGAGGGGTTTTCAAAGAATCTGTTTTTCTTATACAGTTGCATTTTTTCCTATGATGAGATTCGAACGAAATTTGAAGCTTGCAGAAAGGACAATTTAAATGCAATTTGGGCAACAGAAACTCTTTTTATTGCGGGCAATACAGATGAACAATTTAGAAATATACTAAGTCATAACCTGAAACCGGTATATGAAACAGCACAGTTACAGGGATATGATATATGGTGGCGGGGTTCCCTTAAATGAAATCAGAAAACGATATAAGATAGATAATTTGCGAAATTTGGTTTTGCTCTGTTTACAGTGTAATCTTAAAAAGGCAGATTATTTAACAGTTTAACGCCTGACGCTTAATTTATAGAAAGTCTGATAAGCAGAAACAATATAATTACAGAGTAAAATAGAAGTCATATTTCAACATCTTATAAGAGTGAAGAGTTGCCACTGATCTATTATTTGGCAAAATATAATGGATAACATGAAATATAGATGCCCACAAGAGAGGATATACAATTGAAAACGTATAATAAGCTGGTAAGAGACAAGATACCTGAAATAATTAGCCAGGATGGGAGAAAAGCAGTTTCTCATATACTATCAGAGGAAGCCTATATTGCTGAACTTGACAAAAAACTAATTGAAGAAGTAAATGAATATATAAAAGATAAGAATCTGGAAGAAATGGCAGATGTACTGGAAGTTCTATATGCTGTCTGTAAGGCACGAGGCTATACTATTGAAGAATTAGAAACAAAACGTAAAGAAAAGGCTGAAATAAGAGGTGATTTCCATGAAAAGATATTTCTTGAGTATGTGGATGAACATATTGCTTCAGAGTCCGAGTGAATATCTGATATTAATGCGGGATATAGTAACCGCCAGATTTCCAAGATGCTACATTGCAGCAGAAATACTGCAGCAGAAATACTGTAACAAAATATCTTAACGGTGATTATGAAGCTTTATATCGCAAAGATTTCCGCAGTGGTATGGATAACTTTTATGATTACATTATAAAGTCACTTATTGCCGGAATTAGCCGAAAGGATGTATACTGAGATCTAATAGTCAAGGGATACAAAGGAAAGCAAACTGCCGCTTATGATTATATGAATAAAATTATCGAGCGGTTCAACATTGACATTGCCGTTTATAAAAGTTCATCACCAGAAGCTATCCCCCAAAATAAGGAGCTTGAAAAATATGTGTAGATAACGGTCAAAGTGGGTTCTTCCGCAAAATTCCGTGATTTGGAATTTTCATTTGAAGAACCATGCTTTTATGTAGCTTCTAGCGATTCGAAATCCAAGAAAACGGGAATTTGCGGAAGAACCCTAAGTGGCTGGTGTATGCACTTAAAAAGACCTTAGCGAAGAATTAATATTATTTATTGGAGGATAAAAGATGAAAAAACACTATTTTCAAGAGATTACAAAAAAAATCTTGCTTAGTATTAATGGGGAAGAAAAAAATCTTGCGTCAAATAGCTTAAAGCTTGAAAATATAAAAAAATTTGTTATCGAAATTATTGAAAAATCCGACAGAGATAATGCGAATATTTTTACAGTAATAAAATTATTAACTGATAAAATCACTTTTACAAATACGCTCTCAGTAATTGAAACATACAATACAACCTTAGGCCATTATCAATCATTTTCATTTGATTATTTAATTACGATTGATGATTTACCAAAAGAAATTTGGAAATTTTTCTATAATATAGCTACCAATTTATCTGGTTTTAATGATGCAATTAATATTGATTTGGGAGTAGATCCAATTCTTCCTACAGTCTGGGAGAGAGGAAGACTTAGTAAATGCCTTGCTATGATCGGTACAGAGAATAATAGATGGAAAGAAGATGAGTCAAATCATTATATAGATTTATTCCTACCGATGGGGGTTGCTATAGTACATGGCGGTAATCATTCTATTACTACAGGAATGATTAAATGTGATGGAATAATAAAGGTTGGGAAAGGAACACATAATAATATTTATGATATATCTGCGTTATATGATTTTATGAAATTCAATGGAACATACTATGTTAGAAGCAGTGATAATTCAATTATTTGTAAAGCAAATAGCTTTGAATTTGGCTGTATTTTTGAAATTGGAAGAATAATAAAAGATAGTAATATTAGTTTTATAGATCATAAAGTTGATTGGGGTGTCAAAACTTAGCACAATAATTTCCGTCATCGCCCCAGATGTGGTATAATTAGGACATATAAATGGTGAGGTGACGGGTATGTCTTTTAAAACAAATCAAAACCAACAGTTA
>Ga0153942_1000600_pt1 | contig 14249 bp, 19 predicted proteins | sample TSNJ026MetaG_FD_104731 | JGI IMG/M metagenome (GOLD analysis project Ga0153942, IMG submission 104731) | Attine ant fungus gardens microbial communities from New Jersey, USA - TSNJ026 MetaG | ecosystem: Host-associated > Fungi > Mycelium > Unclassified | place: USA: New Jersey, Brendan T. Byrne... | reverse complement strand
ATCGCCCTTCAGTGCAATTGCTGGGAATATTCACGACGCGAACATGACATACCTTGCCCTGCAGGACAAGGAACTTCTTCCTGAAATTGACGACGTTTTAGCCTACGAGGTTGATGGTTGGGCTAAAATACCGTGCGAAACCAAACTTGGACGTCAAGCTGGTCTTGACAGAGAAGACAACGAAAAGGTTTTAAACCAATGCGTTGCGCGGTTCATGTAGACGCATCTGTTAAGGGTCGATTATGTACGATTGCTTGTCTGCTATTTGATAGCAATCGTACAACCTTCTTCGGGGAGTACACTCGTAAGGCAGCCTGTTCAAACTCAAATAAAGGTGAGCTGTTAGGTATTCTCCACGCGATTGATTTTGCACATAAAAGCGTAGACGGCATTGAGTTGCTTCAGGTGTACACGGACCAGCAGGCTCTTGTACATAAAGCTGCTGTTAATCGCGCAGCTTTGCCTACAGAGCTAAATGTTAAGATTTCCTCTGTAGGGTTTCCTGTGGAGCTTGTTTTTGACAGGTCTCACCGATTTGGAGGTCTCAACCCAAACAAAGCTTGTGATAACGCTGCAAATGCTTTGAGGTATTTGTAATGTATTACGCTTTTGTAGGAGAACGGCTCCAGACAGTTCTAAATAGTTGGTTGAAAGCCGAGGAGGAAATCGTAAAAGACCCTTTTGCACTGTATAAAAGTTTCGCAACTCAGGAAGAAGCATATAAGTTCGTGAGCAACACTGTTAACCGGTATAAGAAAAAGAGCACAGTAGGTTACGTAAACTACTCCTACGCTGTTTTATGTGAGTATTTTCTGAAGGACTCAAACATCTTCTATAACATAAAGACGCCAAGTGTCTATACGACGAGAATTCCAAGTGGGGTACTAACCGTAGACACAATGCTAAACCCAAATTCACTGAAATCGAATGTATTGGCTGTCGAGCGTATTATGGATTTGTTTGCTAAAGAGATACCGTTGATATTCAAGGTTGATAACCTCTCTCTGTACTATTTAAGCGTGATATACAAGGGAAGAGATTCTACACTCATTAAATTCAAAGAAAATGTTCGGGAGCGTGAGGTAGCGTGGCAAGTACGGCAGAATTAATGAAAAAGTTGCAAGGAACGAAGAACTCTCTGACAGGGAAGGAAAAAGGTGACCTTGGCGAAAGTATAGCCTTATCAGCCATTAAGCGCTATGACAAAGAAGTGAATAACACAAAAAGTTTGATTTATCAAGGCTTTAAGTATAGCTACACTGCCTCTGTCCCCGGTAACGCCGTATATGACAAGACAAGTAATTCATTCAAGTCGTTTGATTCAGGGTCTTTTGATGATGAGATAGATATTCTGTACATTACTGAGTACCGAATATTCATTATCGAAGTTAAAGCGCGCTCTGGTACGTGGGTTTTCAAGGATGATTGGTCTTTTGTCCGCAACGAACCTTCGGAAAAATGCCCTGCTGCTCAGACAGAGAAACACGCCCGACAATTTTATAGCCGCTGTTACCCGTACATTCCCGACGGCAACCCAGAATATGTAAAATGTGTTCTCTGCTTCGTCGACCGGGTTAAGTTATTGGATAAGCGCCAGCATGATTATGGAATTAAGTTAAGCATTTTAAATACGCTGCTCATGGAAATCTCAAAGCTTAATGTACCACTTGATAGGAGAATAGACATCGGGGGGTTAGAGACACAATTGCAGTTGATAAGGAAGGTGTAATATGAGCGATCCATTCGGAAAAAACGAGTCTGTAGCTGATGTTGTGATCTATGATCTTGAAACCTCAGCACGAAGTGTATACAACGCGCGGATACTGCAAATAGCATATATTTCAGCGCAGAAAGCCCTTGATACTGGCGAGGTAAGAATTTTGGAAACTGGAAGCCATTATTTAAAGTATCCAAAGAGCTTACTCCCCTTCATCAGCCAGGGTGCTGCGGATGTTCACGGTATTGATGAGGCATTCCTCAAGAAAAATGGTGAAGACTACTTTGAAATTCTGACTAAACTGTACAAAGTTTTCAATCATACAACACTAATTGGCTTTAATAGCAAGAGGTTTGATGACGTTATCTTACATCAGCATTTCGACTTAATTGGCTTGAAGGATTTATTCTATCAAACGTCTTATGTTGATGTTTATGAAATGCACTGCATACGTTCTGGCACACGCAAAGGAAAGTTAGGGGATTTATTGGCTCAGGGTGTTTCAGCCAGCCTATTTAAGAGCACCCGGCGGAAACTTTTCGGCGCCGAGGCTGTGGACGTGGAAGGACACGATGCGCGTTACGATGTTGTGGCAACATACCTATTATGGAAGTTAGGAGGAGCGCCTTGTGAGTGACATTGGCACCATGTTCGACGGTTGTACCTCAGTGATGAGTTTGCGGGCAAGACGCAGCAAACTCCTGCGGTCTCATCCCGAAAGAAAGCAGGAAATTAATATCATTTTTACTCAACTACTCGCATTAAGACAGCAAAACGCAGAGATTGTTTACTCTGCCGTTAATGCTTTAGCTGACAAAGTTATTGATGTGAAGAGTATGACAGAGACCTCGTTTATGGAAACAAGGCTAAATCCGGATTCCGGTGAGCTTGAAATATCACGGCCGGCGTATGCCTGCCCAATTCTAAGTGAGTATTACGTTTTAGGTACACCACTGGGTGAGAAACATTTTAAACTAAAGGAACAGCAACCTCCCCACACAATTCTTTGTACATTGTTAGATAATTTGGGGTGTCTGGGTGCTGTTTAATGAAGAAGCCCTCAAACTCCACCAAGAGCAGGCTCTCACAGTCCCGGGCGTAAGACGCGGTTTACATGATTTCATAGAATACATGTACCAGCGCCCTACAACGATGGATTACATTGAGGGTTTCTCAAAATTAAGACGGATTGACAAAGATATTCTAATTAAGCAGCGGTGTTTTATGCTCGATCCTGACGAGTTTTACCGGATAGATGAAATACCTATAGAGTTTCGTAACGAGGCTTATGGTATATGTAAGTACGGGCGTATTTTCCTTGATGCTCGTTTCGTTATTCCTGTATTCGAGCCCGCAGTTAATTCAGCAGAGGCGTTGCCTATGGGCTTTGTCGGTTACGATAAATTTGCAAAACCCAAATATTTGGATTCACCTACTTACGGGTATAAACCAAAGCAAACGACACTACTAGGTATGGAAGAACTGAATAATTATTACAGATCAAATAAACCTGTTTTCATTACTGAAGGTTCAATGTGCCTTTTTTGGTTGAGGTCGCACGGTTTCCACGCACTAGCAATGTTAGGTTCCTATTTAAGCCCTTATGTGCTAAGGATACTGAATAGACTGGAAAACGTTGTGCTTATCCCGGACTCCGATGAAACGGGGCTAAAACTGTACAATATTTATAAAAACATATTTCCTATCTACAGGACACCGCTGCATCTGGGCAAGGACATAGACGAGGCTCGGTTAAATGATGAGTCAAGGGTTATTTCAGATTTAAAAAATTATATAAAAAATTTTTGAGTCTGTATAGCATATTACAAAGGGTGAAACTCCCAACGATTCAAACTAAATCAAAACAATTCTAAACAAGAAAGGACGATGAAACATGAAAATCAGGAAGTCAGGAGAAGCGAGAGACATACGGAATGCGAATATTAATTTCGCTCCATTCGGCGTGGCATGGAAAGCAGGAGATACTTTGCGCGTATACTACCCACTCGCTGCACTAGAAGAAGGTGAAGATGCTACAACCGAGAGGGATGTACCTGTTGCATCTGGCTTCTTCTACAAGGCTGACGCGAAGGAAAGACTGGGTTTGCTTGGGAGGTATGCATTTCCAACAAAGCATTTGGATTGCGATGATAAGAAAGACCCCAGAATCACAAGTGAATTGCCGTACAAAATGGCTTCGGTAGCTCGTACCATGTATGAAGCCTCTCTGGAGAAATTAGACGACGAGCTGATGAAGAAAATCCAGGATAAGCCTAAGCAGACAAAGGCACTCACTGATGCACATGCTAATAAAAAGAAAAAGCTCGAAGATGCTGGTCCTGCCATAACAGGCCCCAAGTACGAAATGTATATTGAGGCCGTAGTTGTTCCAATTGATCCAAAGTCTCTTGAAATAAAGAAAGACGGCATAATGTGTGTTCGCCAGTCGCTCTCAGAGAAGCGCAGAAAAGCAATACTCAACTGTGTTAACGACCCTTCTTCCGGGGTTACCGTTCGTGACGGTTATGTAGAGGTTGTATACAATTTCCCTAACGAGGAAAGGAATGTCGCCGGCCAGACTCTCCCAGGCGTAGTTGCACCCGACTACAGGCTTTCTGCAAAACACCCATCGACTTTTGAATCCGAAATCAAGCCGAAGCTTGACTTGCTCACGCAGTTTTCAGATATCATGGTAAAGCGTAATTCTGATTTCAACCCCTATGACGAAGGGCTCTTGCTGTCCGCTTTCAACGCTTGGATTATTGACACCGAAGAATTATTGGCAGAGTACCACGCCAACGAGAAGTTTGTGTCAAGATTTACGGCTTCAAAGGATTTACTTGAGCGCCTCGGCATGGAGAAGTATGTGCCGAAAGCAATGGTGAAAGAAGAGTCTCCTAACTCTGAAGAAGATGAGGAAAGCGATGACAACACGGAGGATTCGGAAGACTCAGACGTTAACAACATAACAGCTTCTGAGTACGACAACCGTATGCCGAGTCCTACGGATATTCTTCAAGGAAACGTGTAAGTAAGTCTAAAATAATGCCGGCGGAGATGCATCTATATGGTGCATCTCCAATTTAGGAGTTTTACTATGAAGCATTTAAAGGAAATGAAGCTATTTAATATTCAAGGCCACAAATACTCTGTTATTGAGTTTCCGAAGACTGGTATCGTCCAGATAACAGGCGACAATTCTAATGGTAAAAGCTCTCTAACTCGCGTACTTGACGACATAATTAAGTGTCAGTTGCACAACAGGGGGGTTAGATTGTCCCTTATTCATTTCTTTGACGAAGTGACTGACGCCCAATTTGTTCTGCAATTTTATGACAACACTGAGTTACACGTTAATATCGATACGGAAGTAAGCAAGACTTACTATAAATACACAAATGAAATTGGGGAGGAGACCCTAGCTCACGCCTCTAACAGAGATGCGTGTATGGATTTAATCCGCTCAATTGGTTTTGACCCGCTGCTGCACATATGCGATGCTGACAGGCCGAAACCATTCCAGACCACGACAGGGAGCGAAAATTATCAGATACTGAGCACCTGTATTACCGACATAAGCGCTGATAAGACTATCGAGGTGGCTGAGCAGTATCTTGAAAAATTTCAAGGGTATTCTAAGCACTACACCGAGCAAGTATCTACGCTTAAGATGTCACGGAGTAAGCTGGTGCTTTACGATGAAGAGCTATCGCGAAATCTCGTGGAAAAGTTAAAGGTGCTCCGAAGCATATATGAGTATGAGAGTTATGAAGTGTCCAAGCTGTCGAAGATAATCATAAGTGAACCGTATCCACTCGACAATCTTAGTAACTTGGAATTCCCTCAAGCCAGACTCAATACGATTTCATTCGTGCAACCTCATGATATGGTGGACGTGGACTTTGACTTCGAGTGGTATGTTTTGAGTGGACTGAACCTGACATTCAGTCATGTCTTGCCAAAAGTACCAGATTTGTCTGATTGCACTTTTGATAGTATGGATAGCACCTTAACCGATCTGGAACTACTAAGGTCGCAGATTTGCCCTACTTGCGGAAGGGGGTTTATCCTGTGAGAGAAATAGTAAATATTCCTTTGGCGCCTGGAGGAGAGTTTAATATCCTATTCTATGGCGATACGCACATGCGGTTCAGTGATTACAGTACAGTTAGGAATTATGTTACTGTAAGCGAGTTAAATCTCTCTACCATTGTCGAGTTGAATAGACAGCATAAGATTGATTGCAATATTCATTTGGGCGATGCTTACGATGGTGGGTATGACGGTATTGGAAGAGATCGCAGGCACCAATCGCTTTGGAAGGCCGTTCAAGATAGCGTTCGGTATTTCTACTTGAACATCGGGAACCACATTCTAATCGACAGAGACAGTAACCCTGAGATGTACCTAATTCAGCCGAGCACTAAGTATAAATCTAGCGAAGCAACTTTTGAGGAACAGCAATTCTTTAAGACCCCGGATGAGGTCGTTATTGGTGGAAAGATACAGATTAGTTTATTTCACTATGATCCAAAAAACAAGGAATATGTTAGTCCTCGATTAGATGGTGTCGAGCATAGGATAGCAGTTTATCATGATGAGTGTATGATTCCTCCTAATGTGAAGAAACGGTTGGGAATGGAAGCTTCCCTCGGCACGACTTACTTTGAAAGAATGTTTGACGATATCGACTATGCCGTGTTTGGTGATTTACATATTCCGCAACCGTCAACAACATTCACAAAGGCAAACGGCTCGAAAGTAGTCTTCGACATCCCAGGCTCACCAAACATAACCACATCTGATATTAGGTACAGGCACCCGAGTATAAATATGCCGCTGCTGACCCTAAAGGATGGCACAGTATCCATAAGCTATATAAAGTTCGATACCAATATATCGAAATATACGTTTGTAACCAAGGCTGTGGAACCTGGCGCTGAGGTGCGCAAATCCTTACGCGACAGGAACAAAGAAATTGTCAGGAGCTCCCCGGTTACGTACACAACGCTGTTTGAATTCTACGATAAGCATCCAAATGGTGCAGCTTTTAAGGAACTATCAAAGCTTTTTATTTCAGGAGAACATAGTTTAGCCAATGTTCTGGAGAGGAGCAGTAATGTCTGAGAGTTTAAGTGCGCGCGTCGAAAAGCGCAATCAAATATTAAGGGATAAGTTCATCCAAGATAGAGCGAATTACGAGACAAGGATAGAGGATTTCTTTGAAGCGGTTGACGCCTTGCCTGAGGGCTTGCTCGTAAACATCGAATTACCTGAAGATAGGGAACCGCAAACGATATTCTCGTCACTCTACAAAGATGTTGTCGACAAAAAGCTCTATGAAAAGCAGTTAAACGGATGGAACGCATTAGTCGCCTCCGTAGAGGAGGTCGTTGACAGTTATAAGTCAGCAATCGAAGATGAGGCGTTGGCTTTCCTTCAGAGGACGGACAAATGGGTGAAATAAACAATGTAACAGCCGTTACTCACTCAGCCATCTTGCGCCGACTGTTCGCTGACCTTACAGAAGTTTTCAAGGATAAGGTGACAGAGCGCACTTTGATTGTAATGATAAATAATGGGAGTATAAGCGTTAGCGTACTTGGCGCCCTCCCCTACACATGTCAAATAGCGAACATAGAGGATATAGGTGTTAGTTTTAAGTGTACATACGGATACACTGATTTAATAAATCTGTTTGATTCGGATGAATCCGTAGAGCTGCACTTCACAGCACGTTCCTTCATTATTATTACCGAGAAAAGCCGCGCGACGTTGGCAAGCACAGCGGCTATAGCCCGTCCATTTAAGAATATTGTAGGTACGAACAGAGAGTTGTCTGCTCGGTATCTGAAATTTGTACTCGGCCGTTTTATTGCGACAAATGCCTTGTACACGAGCTTCCACCAGTATAGCACGATTTATTGTACACTCGAAGATACTTACCAGCAATATTCTCATGTTGTCATTCGCTTCGATACTGTCGGTTTGGAGACTAAGCTATCAGTTCAGCAAGCGAAGTTGCTGGTGTCTCTATTGGGTAATACTGATACCGTAAGCGTGAGTGAGAGTGATAAGAGTATCCAGATTCTGCTTGATGATAGACGCTCAATCGTTATTCCGCGGATTGTGGTAAAGCCGCTAGATGTAGAAAAGTATACGGCAGGCATGAAGGAACTTGCTATGATGCCCAGCGATATTTCTGCAATATTCAAAAATCTAGTAAGCGTTATTGGCAAGGACAATGCAGAGTTGGTTTTTGATGACGGCCGGATAAGCGTTCTTTATATTGGCTCACAAGTGAGTATTGAGAAGCAAATAGTATCGAGTGGAAGTGGTCTACTAAAAGTAACGTTTAATTTCCCAGAGTTCTCAAGTGTTTTACACTGTATCAGGGGAAGCGAGGTGAAAGTTTATTGGAGCAAGGACAGGTTAATCTTACAGACAGAGAACGCAATCTCGATTATTTGCGTTCTGACATAGATGCGCTTATCGGTGTTTTTGATGACCGCATAGAGGTAACGCAGAAGAACAAAGCCGAAAAGGTACGCCTTGACAGTGCAATTTATGAAACCGAGCAAACGGTCGAAAAGCTTAATACAAGCTGTCTGACGTTGACTACGCAGATAAGCGCGACAAAATCGTATCTGAAGCTAAAACGAAAACGAGCTGTTGATGACATAAATCAAGCAATCAGTGACACACTTAATCTGGTTTCAAACCCCCTCCCACTCTTTTTAGATTTAAAGGACAAGGGAGATACCAAAACGTGTGCGTTATTTACAATGCACCCTAAGTTGCAGGAACCTATCGAATACAGACGCGTCGAAGGTAACGGCTTGCGTGCCGGGATCAGTTTAAGGATATGGCTCTCAATTCTTCAGAATACCGGCTCAGTGCAGTTTGTATGGCTTGATGAGCTACTATCAATGATGAATGCTAAAACGTCTGCTATCTTCTCGGAAATTCTTGAGTATTTAGGTCAGTTCTTTCTTATAGTTCTCATTGAACAGAAGAAGGAAGTGTTTTCGAATTGCAAAGCAATTAGGTACGAGGTGAGCAAGGTTGGGAAAACCTCTATTGTTACACGGATCGAAGGATAAGGAGGAAATTACATATGACTAAAGGCAAAGCGATGTCAGTCGTTGAAAAAGAAGTAATGGAAGAAACAAGGAAGATGATTGATCGCTATCGTTCACAGAAACAAAATAATATATTTGATATCTTCTATCATTCTCACCTAGACTTCATTGAGAAATGTATCAAGTTCTATGAAGATAGTTTCATACCTGATAAAAAACGGATTAGTAACTCTGGCCTAGTGTTAGTAGGTAGTTGGGAGTGCCCGGGTACAGCAGGTACAAGCAGCCAGTTGTATATCAATGATGATGGCACTGGCGAGTTAATTGACATAGGTGAAATAAATCATATTGTTCGATTTACGTGGGTACTCGTGGGAGAAGGTATCGTGGCCAACAATGACTCGGTTAATGCTCTACTTAGTAGCGACAGTTTCTGTGAAGTTGAAGATGGTGTTCCTCAACTGACTAATCTATTCTACCGAATGTAATTCAGCATAATAGAAGTATAAATAAATAATACACAAACTTACTCAGGAAGCGACTTACCGTTCTGGTGACGCTGAGATAATAAAGTGCATAAACGTGCGAAAGGGGGATGCTAATGGGGCGCGGCAATGTTTGTACCCATAATGAATGTGAAGGGTTGTACTACCTAGACAAGGATTTATTAGATGTATACCGTCGAGTAGAGCTGTGTGACTGTGGCCAAATTAAAGGATTCGATTGGGAAGAAAAGCCCAAAACTGCGCGGGAATTGATCGACGAGGGCATGTCCTACGACTACGATGGTAAGGAGACTGGCTGGGGTTATGACGAACATGGCAGCCGAGACAACTGGCGGAACATGGTAGAGCACATGACTAAAAAACTGGAGAAGAGGTTTCCATCATTTCAGAGGATCAATACATTGAGGGCGCGTGACATGAATGTCGTCTTGAGAAATGGTCTCTTTGAGATAGCTGCCGTGGATAATGAATGGTCTGCAGCTTGGTGTCTTCTTGAGCGCACGGATGTGGATGATTCAGGATCCAATAGGGCACTCATGCGCCACCATTACGAGAAGTATCTCGATGCTATAAAGGGATTCCTGATCGAAGAATGGGGTGAAGCCTTCGGATATGGCGGGACGTGGGCACGCGGAAAAAAATATACAAAGGATGATATAGCGTGATCAGGCACGTTGTACGAATGACCGCATGGCCTAATACCCGGGCGCCTGGCGAACCAAGGCGCCCACGAGGAGGGTTGAGATGAAAAAGAAAATTATTTATATGAGCAATTTTACAAAGTTCCTTATCGAGGATAGCTTACCTTACATAAAATCCTGTCTAACGGAATTTCCCCCTGATCAATATACAGTCGATATCGGTTGTGTAACAATCGTAAAATCGGGAACTTATGTAATTGCTGAACTTGAAAGCATGGGGTATGAGGTAGTCGATACTCGGGACGCAATCAGGGATGCATATATTAAAGAGAACAGTGCCCGCAAAGCGATAAACACGCAACCCTATACCATGATTCATAATCTGTTAAACGAATTGTCCGATGCACCTAAATTTTTGGAAGAGTTGTCTACAGACACTATCTACAGAATCAGTGGTACGAACTTGTTTCCACTTGTTTTAGTTGCCAACATTGTGCGCCCTGAAATAAAGTTCAGCTTGGAGCATTGCACTTCAGAGTTTGGTAAGTATGTGGCAACATCCCTATACTCCACAAAAAACGTTCCAGACTTTCATAAGTTCAAAAGGATTATAACGGGATCAGATAAAATGAATTACTATTTCAATAATGACATTCTAACCACCGCGCTTGTATACAACGCCAAAACTGACTCGGTATTCGTGTCGGAGCTCCAACAAGAAATTGAGTTGGATACCCTCTTCAAAAGTCATGCCATTCTTCCTGTTGAATTCGGTTGCAAGAACTTACAGAGGGACGAGAATTGGGCGCCGATTCTGAAGCGGCGCGTTAACCAGTGTATTGTAAAGAGAAAGCAAACTGTAAGCCTTAACTCTATTTTACAATTAGAGGAGGAATTAGTGAATGCGTAGTTTTACGGATGCAGTTGAGCATGTATGGTCAAATGGATGTAAAGACACTTGCGGTGTATGTAGCTTATGCAATCTGAGCGTGTGCGAAATCTGTGGACAATATGAAGGTGGTTTGCCTACACACTGCCCCGGCGAGGGGTTTGATCCAGATGTTCATAAAGTATATGAGGGAGAGTGTGACTATCGCTATGGGCAGTGGGTGTCTGGTATTCGAAATCGCGTAATGACCAGAGGCATTATAGACGCATACGACAACGAAGAAAAGTTCCTAAATATCCTTATGGATAATCCCGCCGAAAATGCTAAATACATGGATGAAGTTAAGACATATATGGCTGGTTTGGCAAAGAACATAAAGTATGTAGTAAAGTACTATCCGCTCGGTGTTACAGAGGAAGCGCTGTATTTACATAACGATACTGAGCTACTCTACTTTGAGACAGCTTCGGGGGCAAGGCAAGCGATACAGACGTCAGATGCCCCGCAGGAGCAAATTGTTGAATGTTGTGTTGAACGCGTAGTAAAATTTAAGGAGGATTAATAAATGGACACTTTAAAAGTAGTATTTCCACAAGGTTGGTACGAGGAAAATGAAAGAAGATTACGCTTCAGTTCTTTGGAGGACACCTCAACCTGGCTGAAGTCGATTGGTTTCTCATCCGCACAAGCAACTACCACTGCTGGGGCTTCCTACAGTGACTCAGCGTACGATGGGCGGTAGAGCTTACGAAGCAAAGCGATGTGGGGAGGATGAAGTATGTTAGAAGATATGGAACAAGCGCTCGGAGTTACGTTCACCTCAGAGCAGCGGGACATTATTATCAACAATTATACCGAATCAGCAAGGATAACGGCATGTGCAGGTGCCGGCAAAACAAGTACGGTTGTCGCTCTGCTATATCATTTAATTCACGCAGGCGGTAAGTCAGTTGATAATATTTTGTGTACATCGTTCACACGTGAAGCAACTAAGAATATAGAGCGGAAATATGTTGAGTTAGCCCACGCATTGAAATCGCCGCTTAAGCCGAAGTTTATCACAATGGATGCCTACTGCAGAGAGATTATAATGAATCACTATGAGGTTTTGGGGTTCGAGGAGCAGCCAACGATTATTGATGCCATTGACACGAGTGAGCACAATATTCGAATATCAGAAGTTTTGACCGACTTAAACGTACCACATAGCCCATGGCAGGCCAAGTATGTTGCAGAGCTTGTAAGATTCCTTGACTCTTCGATGATATTTGACGAAACGACAATCTCAAATCTCCATAAGTTCCAGAAGACAGGCTTTTCGCTGGAGGTAATCAAGGATGTTCGTGTTTACCAATACCAGACAAGCATTTACTCAAATTCTATTGACTTAGGTAATCTTGGGATGTACGCCTTGGCGATTATTCTAACAAAACCTTCTATTGGTGAGGAATTACGCCGCAAGAACGAGATTCTTATCGTGGATGAATCGCAGGACTACAGCCTAATGAAACTTGAAATAGCCAAGCAAATTGCGAGTAAAGTAATTGTATGCGGGGACATCCGGCAACAGATTTACTCATTCAATGGTGCGCATAGAGGCATACTCTCACTTTTTGACAGAGTGTATCCTCATTGCGACAAGTTTCACATGACTCAATCGTTTAGAAATCCGTCTACTATATCCGCGTTTGCCAATAATATCATTAAAGGCGCCCATTTAGTAGATGATGCTGAGCTCATAGGTTTACCGGACAAAGAAGGCAGCTTCAAGGTCACTACAGACCGCGTCGCCGTAGTAGATAAGGTTATCACGGATTTGCGTGAAGAGTACTCGAAATTAGATGAGTTAGGTAAACTTCAGAATCAGTATATGTTCTTATTCCGTAACAATAACAGCGCTATATCGCTTATACACAAACTGTACACGGAGCGGCTCCCTTTTATTACGAACTCCTTTGTACCGATTACAAAGATTCGAGGTATCAAAGACTTTTCAGCGTTGGTGTCGCTTTTGCTTGACCCGACGGATGCCAGTAAGCTCGGAATACTGAAGAAATTTGTTCCTGAGTTTTACGAGGAAAATAAACTATTCACGCCTGTAGTAAAGATGAAGACTGTACCTTTCTATGATATAAGGTTCGAGTACACTGATTCATACACGAACAAGTTTATGAACGTGTGCAGGTCAGCGAAGGACAGGTTATACTCCGACAGCTTTCTTGTATTCATTGAACTAATGCGGGACTTTTACTTCAGAGCATTTTATGGAAAGTATAATCAACTTCTTGATTGGAGTTTAGACGGTCAAATTGCTATTGCAAAATATGTGGGTATTTCCACGCTCACTTTGCCTGAGATATGGAATCAAGAGGCTGATAAAGCAAAATTCATTAAGGAGTCCGAGAGCATAGGAGGTAGTCTCAGTCTTTTCACTATACACGCTGCTAAAGGGCTTGAAGCTGATGTCGTCTGCATTATTGACGCTGAGGAAGAGATAATGCCGTCACGGCCGCGGATAGAACAGTTAATTGCAGGAAAATATTATTTAGAAGCCGCCAACCAGCTACGCGATGAATTTAATCTTGCTTACGTCGCGGCTACAAGAACCAGGCGGGACCTGTATATCTTGTATAAAAACGAACTTGCGAAAGTATTTGAAGGGACTCATAACTATGATGTCTTAGAAGAGTACTTGACGATGGAGTTTAGCGGAGACAAAGATGTTGAGTTGTTTGTCGAATTTGTAAAGGAGGCAAATATCTGATGAGTAGTTTTAAAACTCTGACACAGGACGAAGCAATACGTTTGTTTCCGACTGAGGATTTTTTGAACTGTAACATTTTCTACAGACTGCTTGATTCCAGGGACATTCACGCAATAATTGCATTCGATACAGCAAGAAATACATTTAAGGTCGTTAATTCTGATAACTTCAACGAATGGGATGTCGAGAATTTAGTGTATTCGCTTATTGATAAGCACTTACGACTCGAAGAAGACGTTGAAACGTCTGAGGACCGCAAGTTACGCCTTACTGCGCTATACGGAGGCGGTACCGATGTAAGCAAGCTCTTACGAGTTGGGAAAAACCTAAAGATACTTTTATGGGTATTAGCAATACTTTCAATAGCAATCTTCGGGACCGTTTTAGTAATACTAAAGAGAATAGTATAAAAAAGTTTAGTAAATAATCGATGAAAGGAAAATATGAATATGGCTATGTCCGAACTCCTACAGCGGCTCTTGAAGATAGAGCTTACACGGATAGGGTTTCCCGGCGCGGAATATGACCCCGTGCGAAATGTTATTGTGGTATGCCCCGACGATAACCGTATGCCGACCATCAGTGAGGTCGGCCTTTTCCACTACGGCGCGGAGCACTGCCAGTTTGTTAAGGAAAAGCTGTACCCTATT
>Ga0153942_1000599_pt1 | contig 14251 bp, 16 predicted proteins | sample TSNJ026MetaG_FD_104731 | JGI IMG/M metagenome (GOLD analysis project Ga0153942, IMG submission 104731) | Attine ant fungus gardens microbial communities from New Jersey, USA - TSNJ026 MetaG | ecosystem: Host-associated > Fungi > Mycelium > Unclassified | place: USA: New Jersey, Brendan T. Byrne... | reverse complement strand
TTTGATAATTGTCAATAAAACCTGCTCTTTTTCACATATAAAAGAACCTCCTAAAATAGTTATCTATGTGACTATTTTAGGAGGTTCTCTTCGTTCTTTGAACAATCTTTTTCCAAGTTATATTATAAATAAAATTGGGAGAAAATAATTAAACTTGTTTTCTTATCTTAGCTACACCTATAGTATAGCGTAACATTATGAATTAAATGTGAATTAATAAACAATATTAAAAAACTTTTTACTCTTTTGCAAGTGCTATTAATTTATCTAAAATATCTTGATACTCCATACCTTCATGCATCCATAATTGAGGATACATTGATATGGAAGTGAATCCTGGCATCGTATTGATTTCATTTAGATAAATACTATTACTATCTTTATCTAAAAAGAAATCAATTCTAGCTAAGCCTTTGCCATCAATTGCCTTAAATGCTCGTTTTGCTAATTCGCGAATTTCTTCTTGTATTGCTACATCAACTAAGGCAGGTATCATCGTTTTACTATTTTCATCTTGATATTTTGATTCAAACGTATAGAAGTCCCCTGCAGGTAAAATTTGTCCAATAGAACTAATACAAACATCATCGTTACCTAATGCAGCACATTCTAATTCAATGCAATTGATATTCTCTTCGACAACAATTTTACAATCGAATTTAGCAGCATATTCAATATATTGAATTAATTCTTCTCTATTAGTTGCTTTATTAACACCAACAGATGAACCCGAATTACTAGGTTTAATAAAGCAAGGATATCCAATCTTTTTTTCAATGACTCCTACATAATCTTTATTTTCTTCAAAAGAAGTACTTATATTGACGAAAGTACCATCATTTCTTTTCTTAATATATAATGACTTTACTTGTGGAATCTTAGCTCTTTCTAAAATCATTTTTGTATATATCTTATCCATCGCCACGCTACTTGCTAATACTTTACAACCAACATAAGGTATTCTTGCTAATTCAAATAATCCTTGAATGGTTCCATCTTCACCATATGCTCCATGTAATATAGGAAATGCAACATCATGTTGTGTAATCAATCCATAGATATCATCAATTCTTTGACTGTTCTTTAACCATCCGTTTACTGTAAAATCATTCACAGAAGAATCAATTTGATACCAATGACCATCTTGATCAATACCAACCAAGGTAATACTATATTTATCTTTATTTAATTGCTTGTATATCGAACTTGCAGACATTCTAGAAATCTGGTGTTCACTAGATTGTCCCCCAAATACTAATAACAATCTTTCCATCTATATCTCCTCTTTCAATTTGGAAACAACTTCTTTCAACTTCATTGCATTTGAACCTTTTAATAATATCACATCATTATAATCAATAATCTCCATTAAAAAACGAAATGCTTCTTCTTTATTCATAAACCAGTAACAGTGCTTTAACCCATTTGCTCCTTTTATGATTGATTTTGATAATTCACCAATAGCTATCAACATATCAATATCTTTCTTGAATGCATGTTTTCCAACTTCTTCATGTAAAGATACTGTATATTCCCCTAGTTCCAACATATCGGCTAACACCGCAATTTTTCTACGATCCTTATAATTTGATAATACATCTAAACTAGCTTTCATAGAATCTGCATTCGCATTATACGTACCATCGATAATCGTAATTCCTTTATTTAATTCTAAAATATCACTTCTATTTTTAGTAAGTTCGAATGTTTCAATTCCTTTTTTAATATCTTCTAATGCTATATTTAAAGCTTCACCAACAGCAATACTTGCTAATGCATTAGAAACAAAATGAGCTCCCGCTACATTAACAGTAAAACGTGTTTGTTTATAATCAAATGAACTTCGAGTTTCTTGAATATCTAAGTTTGTTGCCATTATCTCATTACTATTTTGATAGCCATAACAAATCACTTGATAGCTAGTTTGTGGTTTCTCTTGATAGTACTTCCTTAAAAGATCATTATCTCCATTCACTATTAATTGTCCATCTTGTTTGATTCCATCAATTATTTCTAACTTCGCTTTCAAAATGTTTTCTCTAGAACCTAAGTTTCCAATATGAGAACTACCAATATTTGTAATGACTGCAATATCTGGTCTTGCAATTTGACTAAGCAAAGCTATTTCATTAAGTGCATTCATCCCCATCTCTAATACCATCACTTCTTCCTCTTGTAAACGTAGTATCGTTAATGGTAAACCAATGTCATTATTATAATTTCCAATTGTTTTCAATGTTTTATATTTTGTTGATACAACACTAGCTATCATATCCTTTGTACTTGTTTTCCCAACACTACCAGTAATACCAACAACCTTAACTTGCTGATTGATACGTTTATAGTGAGCTAAATCTTGTAATGCTTTTAGTGTATCTTCTACATAGATAACGATTAAATCCTGAGGATAATTATCTTTCCTATTCGATGAGAATGTTGCAATTGCACCTTTTTCGTAAGCATTATTGATAAAGGTATGTCCATCGAATACTTCTCCAATGATAGGAATATATAAAGCCCCTTTTTCTAATGTTCTAGTATCATTAGAAAAAGAAGTAATCTTTGTCTCTTCACTTCCTTGTAACAATTCACCATGAACCACTTTGACTATTTCTTTTACTTGCATCGCTATTTTCCTCCTAGGCTATTATAACATAATTACTTACAATAGACACACTTACCATCAACAAAGGTTTTCCAAACTTTGATTAAATGGATATGTTCGTTTGCTACTTCATAAGGATTTTCTTCTAAAATTACAAAATCAGCTACCTTATTATATTCAATACTTCCTTTTTTGTCCTCTTCAAATGATGCATATGCCCCTTTTATTGTATAAGATGCTAACGCTTCTTTTAACGTTAATGCTTCTTTTTCAAGATAAGGTCCTTGTTTTCTGATTGTTTTTCTAGTAATCGCACATTGTATTCCTTTTACAACACTCGGCTTTTCTACAGGTGCATCACTACCATTGCTCAAGCATCTTAATTCTTGATATAACGTTTTATAACAATAGGAAGTATCTGCCCTTTTCCCAACTCTATCATAGACAATTTGAATATCATAATCTAAGAAAATCGATTGAATATACGCTATTAAATTTAATTCCTTCATTTTTTTGACTTGTTTTTGATTCATAATTTGACAATGAATAATACCATGACGATGTTGCGTAGAAGGATTTTCTTTTAAAATTCTTTCATAGACATTTAAAATACGATCCATTATTCCATCACCAATGCTATGAATTGCAATTTGCATTCCTACTTTGTTTGCAAATCCCATCATAGTATATAATTCTTCTTCACTATAAATAGCAATCCCATAATTATTTTGCTCATCTTGATAAGGCTCATTTAGATAGGCTGTTCTAGCTCCTAATGATCCATCTCCCAATAATTTTAAAGGTCCTAAATTAAAATAATGGCTAGCCTTAAAGTCTTTATATGTATCTTGATAATATTGTTTTAAAGAATGAATATTTTTAAATTGACTTTGTTCATATACCTTAACCGTTAATAATTGTTCTTTTTCTAATTCTTGATACGCTTTTATGATTTCCTTATAATCACAATCAAATACTGTAAAATCATCCGTTTGACAAGTTGTAACGCCGTATTTATTTAATGAAATACAAGCTTTTTTAATCATTTCTTTTACTTCCTCTTTTGTTGGTGGACTAATTTTATTATTAATTAAAGAAATAGCATTTTCTCTAAAGATACCTAAAGGCTCATTTTGATGATCAACATCAAAATGACCACCTTTTATTTGTTTGGTATCTTTTGTCACATTCGCTAATTCTAATGCTTTACTATTGACTACACAGACATGTCCACAAGCTCTAGTGATGTAAATTGGGATATCTTTAGAAACTAAATCTAAATCATAACGAGTTGGGAATCTTTTTTGATCTTCAAAATAATCTTGATTCCAACCTCTACCCCTTAACCAAGTACCAATATATTGTTTGTCGATAACTACTTCTTTGATTGCATCTAATAATTCTTGCAAACTAGTTGTTGAAAGACTTAAATCGATTTGACTCAAAGCAAATCCATACCCTAGTAAATGCATATGACTATCGTTAAATCCAGCAGTGACATATTTATTTTCTAAATCTATGACTACATCATTTTCTTGATAGAATTCTTTTGCAGTTTTATTATCTCCTACGTATATAAATTGACCATCTTCCACAACAAAAGCTTCTTTTATCCCATTTGTAATTGTGTCAATGATCCCATTATAATAGATTGTTTTCATCAGATTGTCCCCCTTTTAAAAAAGAATATCACTTTATCAATAAAATAGAAAGGAGTAAATACAAAATAAAGATGGGTTGTCATCAATTAGTCAACCAATAGCACAACTTTTTTATCAGAAATTATCAAATGCTAATAAGCATTTTACTAGATAAAGCATCTACCTTTAGTATAAACTATAGTAAAATCAAGCAAAATCATAAAAGCAACGTTAAGTTTACAAGAAAAAATAAGTTGCAAATCAAACTTGGTAGATTAAAAGCGTTTGCTATATTACGATATATTCGAGGTGATAAATATGAGTTTTAGTGAAAACTTAATAAATTTAAGAAAAAGAGAGAATCTCTCTCAAGAACAATTAGCTGAGAAATTAGATATCTCTAGACAAGCAGTTTCTAAGTGGGAATCTGGTGGTGGATACCCCGAAATGGATAAATTAATGTTCCTATGTGAATTATTTGAGTGTAGTTTAGATACCTTAATGAAGGGGAAAATAAGCGAGGATACCATCGGTTTAAAATCAAAGTATACAAAATTTTATGATATGTATACAAAAGCAACTACATTTTGTATTGGATTAATTTTTTTGGGTGTTATCTTATTTATGGCAATGGCAGAGCGTACTTCAACTATAGCTTTGATAGTATTATTAATCGCTGTATTTATAACTGTACCAGTTTTTATTTATTTAGGAATGAAAGAGGATGATTTTAAAAAGAAGAACCCTAAACTGCCTTATTTGTTTTCAGAAGCAGAAGTAGAAGCTTTTCATAAAAAATATCCAATGATTATTGCTTTTGGTGTTTGTCTTATTTTAGTTGGCGTTATCCTATTTTTAGTATTCAGTGAATCGAATACGTCGAATACTCCTATATTACTTTTGTTAGTATGTATTACATTTGCAATTTCTATATTTACGTATTTCGGATTACAAAAAAATAAGTTTGATATTGATCATTACAATCGTTATAACAAATATAATGAAGATTTTCAAAAAGAAAGCAATCTAGTTGGAAAGATTTGTGGTGTGATTATGTTAGTCGCAGTTACTATATATTTATGTAGCATACTGTTAAGAATTATGTATCAAAATAGTTGGATTGTCTTTCCAATAGCAGGTATACTATGTGGAATTGTTGCTATTATTTTCAACAAAGATTAAGAGTTCATAGGAAACATAACCATTCGCTTTTTAGTGCATGTTACCTTAAATAAAATGCATCTTATCAGCACACTATGGAATGATTAAAATAAACTGTGTTATAGTAAAAACACAAAGGAGGATTTATGGTTAAAATTAATATTCATCAGTCTGATACATTTGAGGAAATTGAAATAAATATAAAATGCTATTCAATTGATAAAAAATTGAACGATCTGATTTCATTAATTAATAATCATTATTCTTCTCTTGTGCTAAAAGATCAGGATTATACGTATTCAATTAATCCGAATCAGATATTTTATATTGAATCAATTGATGATAAAACATTTGTGTATTTAGAAAATCAGGTATTGGAAAATTCATTACGATTGTATGAAGTAGAGGAAACATTAAAAGAAGGATCTTTTATACGTATTAGTAAATCTTGTATTTTGAATATTGACTACTTAAGAAGTGTAAAAGCTTTATTAAACGGTAAATATGAAGCCCATTTATTTAACGGAGAAAAGCTAATTATTTCAAGACATTATGTTTCCAGTTTTAAAAAGAAGTTTGGAATGTAGAAAGGGAGAAATGATGAAAAATTTAAAAACGTATATAGTGACAACCTGTATTTCATTTACAACAGTCTTATTAATCGAATCCTTCCTCGAACTTCAAAATGGACTTTCTACTATTGATATTGAATTAATTTATTACATTTTCATTGTTAATATTCTAGTTAATTTTTCAATATTTATCATTGATTTATTCACAACTAATAATGTCGTTATTAAAACAATACTTCACATCCTTGTGATTAATATTGTTGTCTTTTACATGAACTATGCTTATTTTAATGCAAAAAACGTGACTTTTAACTATGATTTTGGCAATGTAAGCTTCACTATTATCTTTTTGATCATTACCTATTTTATCGTTATCTTTCTACTAAATGTTCATGCAGCGAATCATATTAATAAGCAGTTAAAAGAAAGGCATATAAAGAATGATGGTAGCACAAACTAAAAAAGAATGCTATTATTAAAAAAAGAAAAAATGACAAAAATACTTCTTTTGTCACAAAACAAAAATACTATAGGGGGATTCTAACATTGGAAAATATTATAGAAATTAAAAACCTAACAAAATCATATGGCAATTTAGTCGCTTTAAACGATTTTAGTTTAACTGTAAAAAAAGGTGATATTCTTGGTTTATTAGGACCAAATGGTAGTGGTAAATCAACTTGCATTAACACTATCTTATCCTTATTAAAATTTGATAAAGGTAGTATTAAAATATTTAATCAAGAAATGACACCAACCAATTATCAAGTAAAAAAAGAAATTGGAGTTGTCTTTCAAGATGTTGCTGTTTTTGAAGAATTAACTGTTTTTGAAAACATTGATTATTTCTGTGGTTTGTATATTAAAGATAAAAAAACAAGAAAGCAATATATTCAAGAAGCGATAGAATTGGTTGCTTTGCAAGAATTTGTAAAGTTTAAACCAAAACAATTAAGTGGTGGATTATTAAGAAGGCTTAATATTGCTTGTGGTATTGCTCATAAGCCTTCACTAATCTTTCTAGATGAACCAACAGTCGCTGTTGATCCACAAAGTAGAAATAATATCTTAGAGGGTATTAAAATCTTAAATCAACAAGGAGCAACGATTGTTTATACAACGCATTATATGGAAGAAGTAGAACAACTTTGTCATCATATTGTCATTATGGATAAAGGACAAATTATTGCAAAAGGAACCAATGATGAACTAAAAAATTCTATTTCTACGTCAGAAAAGATTACAGTAGAATTTCTTGATAATGAAGAAGCATTTATTACTACATTAAATAAAAACCCTAATATTTTACAAATTGATCAAACAGATAACACGATTCATATTTCTTATAAAACAAAAGAGCATAACTTAAATGAATTAATTGAATTACTTTCAAAAAATAATATTCAATATCGAAGCATTTTTAGTGAACGTCCAACACTGAATGATGTTTTCCTAGAGTTAACAGGAAAGGAATTGAGAGACTAATGCATTCCTTTCGCTATCAACTAAAAATACTCTTAAGAAATAGAAGTTCTGTTTTCTGGTCAATAGTTTTTCCTTTAATTTTAGGAACTTTATTTCACTTAGCTCTTTCAAATCTAGCCAATAATGATAACTTTGATATTGTTAATATTGCTGTTGTAGATGAAGTAACAGATCAAAATTTTAACTCTTTCATTAATGAATTATCAAAAGAAAATGATAGTAATCAATTATTTAATACGCAATATGTTTCCTTAGATGAAGCTGAAGAATTATTAAAAAACGAAAAAATTACAGGATACTTAATTGTATCTGATCAAATTGAGATCGTAGTAAATACTTCTGGTATTAATCAAACAATTATGCAATCTGTTGTGAATAGCTATTTACAAACAAGCAGTGCTTATCATAATATTTATCAAATAAATCCACAAGCTTTCATTAACGGTGTGTTAGAGCAAGTTTCCTTAGATACTGATCATTTCAAAGATGCTACGAATGGAGATACTAATTTTACCGTTGTCTATTTTTATACCTTAATTGGGATGGCTTGTATGTATGGAGGAGATTGGGGACTACGAATAACTACCTTAACGGAGGCAAACTTATCAAGACAAGCAACCAGAATTACTGTTTCGCCAACATCAAAATTCAAATCATTAGTCGCTGGACTTTTCGCTGGCTTTATTTGTCAGTTTGTATCTATCTTTATCCTATTTCTATATTTAGTTTATGGATTAAACGTCTCCTTTGGAGATAACACAAATTATATAGTATTGTTGATGTTTGTTGGTAGTATTGTAGGAATTAGCTTTGGTATTTTTGTTGGAACAATGTTAAAAACAAAACTAGCGACTAAAAATGCTACAATTACTGCTGTCTCTATGTTGTTTTCTTTCTTTGCTGGAATGATGGTCATTGATATGAAATATTTAGTTTTAGAATATTTTCCACTAGCAGCCTATCTCAATCCAGTTAGTTTAATTACAGATGCCTTATACTCCTTATATTACTACAGCACCTTAGATCGCTATTTTACTAATATCGTATATTTACTATTAATAGCCTTATTCTTTGGAGGAAGTTCATTAATTATGATGAGGAGGAAGAAATATGATAGTATTTAACTATTATTTAAAAGTTGCAAAATCTTATATTGGTGTCATTATTATGTATACTGTCATATTTTTAGGGATTGCAATTATTACGACAACAAGTGGTAGTAACGAAAGTAACACTTTCACGGCTTCTAAAGCTAAGATTGCTGTTGTAAATCAAGGAGAAGATACCTTATTTATTGAAACATTTAAAGATTATATTGTAGATAATGCTGAGTTAGTAACATTAGATGAAGATCAAGAAAGTTTAAAAGATGCCCTATTCTTTAGAAAAGTTGATTATATTATGATAATCCCAAAAGGATATACAGAAGATTTTCTAGCTAGTAAAGATACTAAAATTGAAGTTTTAAGTGTCCCTGATTCTGTATCTGCCATTTATTCTAAGCAAATCATGAATCAATACTTAAATGTAGCTTCATTATATGTTGCAGCTGATATCTCTGTAGAAGAATTAGCATCAAAAGTGAAAAATGATTTAGCCAATCAGGCAACAGTTACATTAGCTTCAAAAGAGGCTTCCAAGGAAGTTGCTGAAGTCAATGCATATTATAGCTTTGCTAATTATATCTTTATTGCTATCACACTTTCTGTTGTTAATATGATTATGATAAGTTTTACTGAAGATAAAGTTAAGAATCGGAATTTAGTATCTAGTTTGTCTTATAAAAAGATAAATCGACAATTATTATCTGGAAACTTACTATTTAGTTTAGCTATTTGGTTGTTGTATGTGGTGATTAGTTTTATCCTCTATCCAACAACGATGACTTCCACCTATGGATTACTATTTATAGGAAACTCACTTACATTTATGACAACTGTACTAGCAATTGCATTCCTAATCGCAACAATCACAAACAATCGTTCCATTATTGGAATTTTAGCAAATGTATTTTCCTTAGGTTCAAGCTTCATTGCAGGATCATTTGTTCCTCAAGAAATGTTGGGTAGTTTTGTACTAAATATTTCTAAAGTTACACCTTCCTATTGGTATATCAAAAACAATGGTGTGATCAATTCATTAATAACTTTTGATTATTTGCAGTTGCAACCGTATCTAATCAATATAGGGATTATATTGATGTTTACCATAGGTATTATTGTTATTTCACAGTTTGTAGGAAAATTGAAATTAAAAAAATAAAGGAGTCTTGTTGAGACTCCTTTATCGTATGTTCAGTCGTTTCGTCTTTGCTTATTATTATCTAAAAAGATTTATTATTCTTTGTGCAGATTCTTCTATAGAATCTTCTTTTGATAATAAATAATCGCAAATTTTTCTATTATTTCTTTCAGATTGTAAAGCAATAATTCGATTTATTTGTTCTTCTAATTCATATTCTCTAACTAAAATATTACGAAGTAAAACTTCATATCTTTTATCAACATAGATTGCAATCGTCGGATATCTAGCTTTCAATGCTGCCATACCACACATATCTAACACGGTCACTACATTTTTGCCTTTACTTAAAATATCAGAGATTGCATTATTTGGTAATCCGAATTTGTTTTTACCATATACCGTTGTTTCAAAGAAAAAACCTTGTTTCTTAAGTATTTCAAACTCTTTATTTGAAATAAAATGATAATTATCTTCATTATCTTCTGCTTTTTTTCTAGTTGTATAAGAGATTGGTCTTTCCATTCCAGCTTTACATAATAATCTTGCTATTTTGTTTTTTTCACCGCCAGAAGGACCAATTAAAGCAAATACTGAAGGTATTTCAATATGATGATTAATTTCAATTTGCTTCTTTTTTAAAATAGATGTAATGATAACCCATAATTCATCAAAGTTTGAATAACTAAGCATTCCCGTAATATTCTGATTCCATGATTTTCTTTTAACAATAACATACTCAGAATTATTGTTAAATACATTATGAGGGGCATCATCAACAAAAATATCAAAACTAGCCACATGTTTACTAGAAGATAGAATAAAATTCTTTTGATCTATTGTTGGGAAATGTTTCGCTAAAGATTCTGCTCTTATTGCCATCATTGCACTTGGCACTGCTGTAATAAAATAAATAACCACTCCTGGAATTTTAGATAACTCTTTAATAAAAGGACGTGCTCCCTTTAATGGCTTTTGATTAGCAACAAACTCAGGATCATTAAAACATTCATATACTTTTGCATAATCTCCTTCATCATAGCCCCAATGAGTCATTTTATCTTCTGTTAAGTTTAAATTATATAACCTATTTGTTCTCTCTAAGGCAGGCTCTATACATTCAAACAATAAATCATCACAATCAAATGCAATCGATATCTTTTTTTCACATGATAAAGGTAATTCTTCAAAATTATTTAAAATTGTTTTTAATTTTGCATCCATATTTTATCCTCCTCCTTCTTCTTCTTTCTTATTTCTCCATGATGATGTCATCATAGTTTTGGTAGCTACTATTAAAAAAGAACTGTTTTTAACTATCATTAAATCAGTCCTTAAATTGCTATGTTTCGATTCTACTAATTGTCTGGTTGATACATGATATATTTAACATAATACTCTTCTAATGTTTCTATTCCCTCATCATGCATAATTTTACTAACTTCTTTACCTACATATGTATAATGCCATGGTTCATAGATGTATTTAGTTACATCTACATATTGCTTTGGATAACGTAAAATAAAGCCATATTGCCAAGCATTTTCTAACATCCAATTGGAAGGATCTGTTCCCTCAAATGACGCTAACGACCAATCCGGACCTAAAAAATCAATCGCTCTACCAGTATGGTGTTCACTAGAGCCTGCTCTAGCACTATAAGTATCCGCTTGTGCTTGTCCATCACTATCAACATATCTTTGGTATAACCCAGCTTGAAATTCAATAGAACGATAGGTCGATCCTGGATTTATTGAAATATTATCTAAACTAGCTGCTGCTTGCATTTCAGTTAGAGCTTGATAGGTTTCGCTTGTTATATACATTCCTCCACCATAATCTACTAAATCGGCAGGTTTAAAATCATCTGGTAAACGAAAATATTTATTAATTAACGCAGTTTTACTATACATATCATCTCCAGACAATGTGACTATATTTTGATATGGTTCTAAATCAATATTCACATTGACTCTCCATATGACATCACCACTATCCATTGTTTCATTCAATGCTTGATACGCTTCATATCTAGCTAGATTTTCTTGATTGTAGTAATAATAAGATGAAAATTGATTTTGATTTTGATTTTCTTTCTTTACAGTATCGTTATTATTAACAACTGGAGTATCTGAATTTGTAGATGTATCTTTTTTCGATAATAATTTGTAACTAGTAAACACGACGCCAATTACAATAGCTAATAATGAAACTACCATGATTCGTAATCTTAACTGTTTATTCATATTCTTCCCCCATTACTTTATAGTTTATCACCAAAATATTATTAATTCTTTAAAAGATATAATTTTTTTAGAAATAGTTAGTAACCCAACAAAAAATACAACGAACCTAGTTGTATTTTTATTAATTTGTTGTCGTATTATCAATAGAGTTATCAACGCTGTCCGCTTCAATTAATGGAATATCAATATCTTCATATTTAGATATTTTATAAAAGCAATTTTCCTCTAAATGATAATAAATAATCCAAGTACTTATGACATTAAATTGATCTGTTTTATTTCCAGTAATCGTAGTAGGATTGCTAGCATTTAAATTAGTTCTTATGATTTGATTACCTTCAATAAAATACAATCGATTGTCACTAATAATCAGATTGGTAACTTCTCCAGAATAAACAGCATCTAATGACTGCAAGTTATTTAAATTTACGCGATATATGTTTTGATTATCTGAAATGAAATATAACCAATCATCAATAATATTGATATCTGATATCTTAACACTATGTTCAAAAACTAATTCTTGTGTATCCCCACGTAATGGCATTCTATAGACACCAACATCTTCCACATTATAATAAATATAATCACCATAAATACAGATATCATTACTACTTTGAGAAGTTAACTTCCTTTTGTTGGTCCCATCTTTTTTAATTGAGTAAATAGAATTAGTATCCTCTTTATCAATATAATAAATCCAATCACCAACCACTTGCATAGTAACGACTGCATGTTCAACAATTTTTGTTTTGACTTTTGTCGCTAGATTAACACGATAAATAGAATTATCTTCCTTAGCAACAAAGTAGACATGGTTCCCAACAACATTAATGCAAGTAGTAGACGCATAATTTAAAATCTCATAACGGCTAAAATCGGGTTCCATTCTTATTAATTGATACTTTTCATTAAGTACATATAAATAGCCACCACTACTACTAGCAATTCCTCCATTACTAATATTGCCAGATGTATTACCTATCGCATTTAATGTATTCAAGCCTAAGCCTTCTCTAATATTAGAAACATTCTCATATTGCTTCTTATCTTGATAAAATTGATTAATAAAAGTAATAATAACAATACATAGAACAGCCAATACCATTAGAATAAAATATTTTTTTGCCTTTGTTTGTGCCTTAATTCTACTATACAATTCCTCTTTAGAGTAATGTTTTAATTCTTCGGGAACATCAACATTATTCAATTCTGAAAATGGTTGGTATCCACAGTTAGGACATTCCAGCAAATCATCTTCATATTCATGACTGCATTTTCTGCATTTCATAGGTCTCAGCTACCTTTCCTTATAGAAATATACCATATAATGCTACGTTTATCTAGCTTCTTTTACATTTTCTTCTTCTACAACTTCTGTATAATCTACATCAATAATATCATCTTCGATTGTTCTTTTTTGACGACGATTTACTTTCTGATCTTTTTGATCGTTATTATTTCTTTTCGATAATACAAATGAATAGTAAATTGAGTATCCAATATAGCAAAGAAATGCAATCCAGATTAGTGGCCAAAATATATTTAACAGTACAATAAATAAGATAATTGCAATGATAATATAAATGACAATTCTTCCCATAATTTTACCTCCTCAAAATTTAAATAATTCAAGTATCTCTACTTGTAATCCTAAAGCAAACTTCTCTATTGATTTTAAAGAAACGTTTCTTGTTCCTCTCTCCACATCTGAAACATAATTTTTAGAAAGATAACAACGAAAAGCTAATTCTTCTTGAGAAAGTCCTTGTTGTAAACGTATTTCTCGAATACGATTACCAAATAGCGTTTCTATTGAGTGCTTCATGCTCCATCCTCTCTTTCATACATATTTCTTAGATGTTGAGCGTGAGCCTTTATTTTTTTTAATTGATGATTGACATTCGATTTACTAATTGATAAATTTGTTTTATCTATATATAAATCGACCAACTCATTTAAACTCGCCTCTGGATTTTCTAAACGTAATGATGCAATAATTTGTATTTTTTCATCTAAGACCGTTAAATCTCCATACATTTGAATTGTTACTATATCATCAATTTGTGCATTACTTGCCTGTAATGTTTTCATTTCATTAGCAACTAAACAATTTTCTAAACGATTGATATTATTTGTAAAATCTCGATCAATTCTTGTTGATTCAAAAAATAACAGCGATTGATAAGATCCTACAATTCTTAAGAAATCTCCAATTTTTTCTGCAGATTTTAAATAGGCTACATATTTATTTCTACGCTTTATTATCTTAGCATTTAATTGAAATTGATTCATTAAATC